>MDTG01191114.1_pt1 | contig 12542 bp, 9 predicted proteins | sample 811421 | NCBI WGS metagenome assembly MDTG01 (sample SAMN05326645, study PRJNA326480) | marine metagenome | isolation source: seawater | place: Pacific Ocean: South East | collected 2011 | reverse complement strand
TAACGATACAAATGGAAGAAGCCTGCAATTTGTTTTTGTTGGGGTAGAGTATATATATTTACTTTATAATCAATTTGATAAAAGTAAACTCCTTCGGGCACTTCTCTTCCTCTTTTATTTAGGCCATCCCAAGAAGGGTAATTATCACCTGAATTCACGGTAGTTATGTGTCTTCCCCATTGACTGTATATCTCCATTGTGAAGTTGGTGGATTCACAAATATTTTCTGGTTCAGTCTCCAATTCATGATTATTTATAGGTTTAAACTCATTGTTAAACTCATCACCATTAGGTGTATATACATTGGGCATGTCTAAAGCACAGTGACATTCATTTACGATCATTGTTACTGCATTTTTAGATGGGTAAATACCACATGCAGTTTCTACCTCAACAAAATATTCATATTCTTGATTGAAGTTAATCTCATCAATAATTTCTTCAATAACAAGAGTTCTCTCGGTAAGTGTATCATCTCCAATAGAAAGACCATCTAAAAACCAGGTATGAGTATAATCAACTTGATTTGTGATAAGCGTAGGGTTATCTTCAAGACAAATATTAATAAGAGAATCTACATTTAATTCAGAATCTGTTAGAGTGAGCATAAACTCGTTATCTACAATATCTACAATAGCTTCAAAGTTACCTATGAGTGTATCTGTTCCATATAACTCTAAACTGTAAATACCTGTGTTTTGAATAGAAATTGAACTATCAGTTGTTAAACTATCGCCATCAAAAAACCAATTAAAAGAGTATAAACTATAATCACCAGTTGGGAAATTAATGATACTGTCTTCAGTTTCACAGATATTAATATCTGAAAACCAAGTCATTTGTGTTTGAGCAAATACAAAAGTATTTAGGCAAAATGCACATATAAGTGTAAGTGTTTTTTTCATGATTTATCCGTTTATCGACTGAATTCGTTACCGTTAATAAAGACCTTCTCTATAATATTGTGTCCGAAATTGTAGGGTAAGAACGCATAAGAGGGGATTTTCTTAGTGATAAATATATTACCTTTTTTTCCTTTGGCAATACTTCCTTCCGATTTACTGATACCCATTGCATAAGCCCCATTAATTGTAGCCGCATTTATTGCTTCTTCAGGATTCATATTCATTTGTATACAAGCTAAAGAAACTACGAAATTCATGTTACCAGATGGAGTAGAGCCTGGGTTGTAATCTGTAGCTAAACAAATAGGTAAGCCTTCGTCTATCATCTGTCTAGCAGGTCCGTAAGGAATTTTAAGGAAGAAAGAACAGGATGGTAATAGTGTTGGCATAGTTGATGAACCTTTAAGTGCATCAATGTCTTCTTGATTTACGACTTCTAGATGATCAACTGAAAGAGCTCCAAGTTTTACTGCTGAAGGAACACCACCAATAACATTGAATTGATTTACATGCAACTTAGGTATTAATCCGTATTTCTTACCAACTTTTACAACACGCTCCATATCTTCTACTGAGAAATAACCTTTTTCACAAAAAAGGTCTATATATTCAGCAAGTCCTTCTTCAGCGACTTTAGGTATCATTTCCTGCTCAATTAAATTTAGGTAACCTTCTTTATCCTCTTTATAGGCTAAAGGAAGGGCGTGAGCTCCAAGGAAAGTAGATTTTATGGTAATAGGAAAAGTAGATTTTAGCCGCTTAATAACACGAAGCATTTTCAATTCGCTTTGGGTGCTTAATCCGTAACCGCTCTTAATTTCTATTGCTCCAGTTCCCATTTTAATGAGTTCAACTAAACGAGCTGATGCACTTTCATACAATTCATCTTCACTTGTTTCTGCTATTTTTTTTGCCGAATTTAATATACCACCTCCACGATTAGCAATTTCTTGATAAGTCAACCCATTAATACGATCAACAAATTCCGCCTCACGTGTCCCTCCAAATACTAAATGACTGTGAGAGTCTATCCAAGTTGGAAAAACCATACCACCCTCAGCATCTACTACTTGCGCTTTATTCCAGTCCTCAATACCTACCCAATCGCTCATAGAACCAAAGTCGGTAATAATTCCATCTTCTATACTTAAGAAGGCATCTTTTATTGTGGCTAAATTTTTCATAGCTGCACCCGATACTTTTTCACGTATTTCTTTTTCAACCTGAACTAGCTCAGCAATGTTTTTTATGATGACTTTCATAAGTATAGCTTTACACAAGCCAAAAATAAGAAAAAGTCGTTAGTATCTAGTTGTTGTTATAGAACAAAAAGTTTTGGGATTAATACGAGCAATCAATACTAGATACTTTCTACTTTGTACTTGCTACTTTATACATTTTCCTATTTTTGTTCTCTATGAGTTCAAATTCCTTCGGAAAAATATTTCGTTTAACCAGTTTCGGTGAGTCGCATGGTAAAGCTATTGGTGGTATTATTGATGGTTGTCCTTCGGGAGTGACTATTGATATAGATGCTATTCAGTATGAGTTAGACAGACGTAAGCCTGGGCAGTCAAAGCTTACTACCCAGCGTAAAGAAGCAGATCAAGTTGAATTTTTATCGGGTGTTTTTGAAGGTAAAACCCTAGGAACACCAATTGCATTTCAAATCTTAAATAACGATTCTAAGTCGAAGGATTATAATCATATAAAGGATGCATATCGTCCTTCGCATGCAGATTACACGTACTCGGCTAAATATAGTATTCGTGATTATAGAGGTGGAGGGAGATCATCTGCTCGCGAAACTATCGCTAGAGTTGTCGCTGGAGCTATTGCAAAACAAATTTTAAAAAAGCTTGGAGTAGTTACACATGCTTATGTATCGGAGGTCGGCGAAATTAAAATGAATTGTAGTCATTACGATATAGATCTTTCTAAAATCGATTCCAATATCGTACGTTGTCCAGATGAGAAAATCGCAACAGAAATGATTTCTCATATTGATAGTTTACGAAAAGAAGGAGATACTATTGGTGGAGTTATTACGGGTTTAGTCTTAAACGTTCCAGTAGGATTAGGTGAACCTGTTTTTGATAAATTACATGCTGATCTTGCAAAAGCCATGATGAGTATTAACGCCGTAAAAGGTTTTGAATATGGTGGTGGCTTTGCAATGTGTAAGATAAGAGGTTCTGAAGCTAATGACCTTTTTAAGAAATCTAATTCAGTAGTAAAAACGAAAACAAATTATTCTGGTGGAATTCAAGGTGGAATTTCTAATGGAGAAGATATATACTTTAGAGTAGCCTTTAAGCCTGTGGCTACCATAATGCAAGATCAAGTTTCTCTTAATGATAAGGGAGAAGAGGTTGTTATAAAAGGAAAAGGGCGTCATGATCCTTGCGTCGTACCAAGAGCTGTAGCTATCGTTGAGGCTATGTCAGCTATGGTTATTCTAGATCATTATTTAAGAAATAAAAGCACTAAATTGTAAGAATAGAAATGAAAAACTTAGCACTACACTGGAAAATCATTATCGGGATGACTTTAGGGGTTATCTTTGGTTTGTTGGCGATCACTATAGGATGGGATCAATTTACAAGCGATTGGATAAAACCTTTCGGAACGATCTTTATTAATCTTTTAAAACTAATTGCCGTTCCTTTAGTTTTTGCATCTCTGATTAAAGGTGTAGCGAGTTTAAGTGATATTTCTAAACTTTCTAGAATTGGTAGTCGAACTATTGCTTTGTATTTAACTTCTACAGTTTTAGCAGTTACTACAGGGCTTTTGATTGTAAACACTATTCAGCCAGGTAAATATTTCTCTGAAGAGAAAAGAGTTGAGTTTAAGGAAAAATACGCATCAAAAACAGAAGCTAAGATGGAAGCTGCTGCTCAAGTAAATGACCAAGGGCCATTGCAGTTTATGGTTGATATTGTCCCTCAAAACTTAATTAAAGCTAGTGCAAGTAATAAGAATATGCTACAGGTTATCTTCTTTGCGATTCTTTTTGGAATCGCTATGATCATGCTTCCAAATGATAAAACTATTTATGTTAAAGGTTTCTTTGATGGTGTTAATGATGTGATACTCCAGATTGTAGATATGATTATGTTAATGGCACCCTATGGTGTTTTCGCTCTTTTAGCTTCATTAATGGTAGATTTTTCTGATGGTGATGTGAATAATGTTATTGAGCTATTTTCAGCTTTAGGTTTGTATTCTCTAGCTGTTATTTCAGGCTTGCTTATTATGATTCTTGTGGTATATCCTATCATTTTAAAGATTTTCACCAAGATGAGTTATTTAGATTTTTTCAAAGGAATAATGCCTGCTCAAATGTTAGCATTTTCCACTAGTTCTAGTGCGGCAACTCTTCCAGTAACTATGGAGCGTTGTGAGGATCATTTAGGTCTTTCTAAAGAGATTAGTTCTTTTGTTTTACCGCTAGGAGCTACGATCAATATGGATGGAACCAGTCTGTATCAAGCTGTAGCCGCTGTATTTATTGCACAAGCTTTTGGAGTTGATTTAGATCTTTCGCAGCAATTAACAATTGTATTAACCGCTACTTTAGCTTCTGTAGGTGCAGCTGCTGTTCCTGGGGCTGGTCTAGTGATGTTGGTGATTGTTTTAGGTGCTGTAGGAATGGATCCTCAAGGAGTTGCCTTAATCTTTGCTGTTGATAGAATTTTAGATATGTTACGAACAGTAGTTAATGTTACGGGTGATGCAACTGTTGCCACTGTAATTGCAAGTTCCGAAGGACAGTTAAGAGAACTTAGTAAGAACTGATGTCTTATTTTCTAGAAGTAGATTATTTTCTTATACTCACTATTTGAAAACAAAAAGCCCTTTTGCAATTACAAAAGGGCTTTTTGATGAAATTATAAAAAGACTTATTTGATTTTTTCTGTAACCCATTTACGAGCATTAACAAAGGCTTCAATCCAAGGCGATACTTCGTTTTGAGATTCTGGATAGTGTGCCCAGTTCCAAGGAAAGATAGAACGTTCTGGGTGAGGCATCATTACTAGGTGCCGACCATTTTTTGAGGTCATAGCTGCTGTGTTAAAGTCAGATCCATTCGGATTGGCTGGGTAATCTTTATAACTATATTTTGATACAATAGTATATTGATCTTCGTTATAAGGCATGTTGAATTTACCTTCAGCGTGCGCTACCCAAACACCCAAACGAGAACCCGATAAAGTGCTTAACATTACGGAGTTGTTTTCTGGTATATCTACATTTACAAAGCCGGACTCAAACTTGTGAGAGTCGTTGTGAAGCATTTTTGGTTTTTCAGTATGATCAGGATTTATCAAACCTAATTCAATAAACAACTGGCAACCATTACAGATACCTAAAGAAAGGGTGTCTTCTCTTTCAAAAAAATTCTTTAATGCGTTGCGTGCATTCTCGTTATATTTAAATGAACCAGCCCAACCTTTGGCTGAACCTAGTACATCAGAGTTAGAGAATCCACCAACTGCAGCAATAAAGTTTACATCTGTTAAATCTTCACGTCCACTCATTAAGTCAGTCATGTGGATATCTTTTACATCGAAACCAGCTAAAAAAAGTGCATAGGCCATTTCGCGTTCAGAGTTAGATCCTTTTTCGCGAATTATCGCTGCTTTTAATCCAGTTGCTGTTTTTCTATTTGGATCTAATCCCATTGCTGCTAACTTTCCGTTAAATCCTTCAGGGAAGTTAAACTCTAATGGTATATGCTTATAGTTATTGAAACGCTCTAAAGCCTTTTTTTCGCCACTTTGCTTACGATCTAATAAGTAAGAAGTTTGATACCAAATATCTCTTAAGTCGCTAACACTTAGGTTGAAGTTTAGTTCTTTATTTGTAATGGTCAATTCTGAATCTTCAACTACTGAACCTAAAGTATGGTACTTAATATTCATATCAGTTAAGATTTTATCAGCCCTTGTGATGTCATTTACCTGAAGAAGTACACTTGCATTTTCAGCAAATAATACTTTAACCAAGTCTTTTTCATCTATGGAGTTTAAGTTGATGTCTGCTCCTAAATTAGTATCAGCAAAACACATTTCTAATAAAGCAGTTATTAAACCACCAGCAGAAATATCGTGTCCAGCCTCAACCAAGTCAGACTTAATTAATTTTTGAATGGCATTAAAAGCATTTTTAAAGAACTCAGAGTCTTGAATTGTAGGAGTTTCAGTTCCTATTTTATTATTTACTTGTGCAAATGAACTACCTCCTAACTTATAAGCATCTTGCGATAAGTTGATATAGATGATAGGCGAATTTTTCTTCTTCTTTAATACAGGACTCACAACTTGGTTGATGTTACTACACTCACCAATAGCAGAAATAATAACGGTGCCTGGAGAAACAACCTTACTTCCGTCTTTGTACTTCTGTGTCATCGATAAACTATCTTTTCCTGTTGGAATATTAATTCCTAAAGAAATAGCAAAATCGCTAATTCCTTTTACAGCATCATATAAACGAGCGTCTTCGCCTTCATTTTTACAAGGCCACATCCAGTTAGCACTTAAAGAAATTCCGTTTAAGTTATTAGAAATTGGAGCAAATACAATATTTGTTAATGCTTCAGCAATAGAATTACGCGAACCAGCAATAGGATCAATTAATGCACTTATTGGCGCATGACCCACAGAAGTAGCAATACCTAATTGACCTTTATAATCTAAAGCCATTACACCACAATTGTTTAGTGGTAGGTGTAAAGGACCTGCATTTTGTTGTTTTGCAACTCTACCTGAGACACAACGGTCAACTTTGTTCGTTAACCAGTCTTTACATGCTACTGCTTCTAATTGAAGTATTGATGTAATGTATTCTAGAATATTATCTTTATAATATTCTAAACTAGAATAATTAGCCTTTTTTCTAGCATCGATCATTATAGTTTTAGGAGATGAACCAAAGTAGTGGTTCAACTTCATGTCTATAGGTTTACTTCCATTTTTTGTAGATTCAAAAGAGAAGTTCATATCATTTGTAATTTCACCTACATTATAGAAAGGAGCTCTTTCGCGTTCTGAGATTTTTTGTAATTTTTCGATATGTTTTTCGTCTATTACCAATCCCATACGTTCTTGAGATTCGTTACCTACAATTTCTTTTGCAGATAAAGTAGGATCGCCTATCGGTAATGATCCTAAATCAATTTTACCTCCCGTTTCTTCTACTAATTCCGATAGACAGTTTAAATGTCCACCCGCGCCGTGATCGTGAATTGAAATAATAGGGTTCTCATCACTTTCTACCATTGCTCTAATGGTATTGGCAGCTCTCTTTTGCATTTCTGGGTTCGAGCGCTGAATAGCATTTAATTCGATTACATTATCTAATTCTCCTGTATCTACAGATGATACTGAAGAACCACCCATACCGATACGGTAATTGTCACCACCTAAGATTACTATACGGTTACCTTTTTGGGGTACATCTTTTAAAGCATCATCATGTTTGCCCCAACCGATACCACCGGCTTGCATAATTACTTTGTCGTAACCTAATTGCTTATCATTTTCAGAATGTTCAAAGGTAAGTACTGAACCTGTAATTAAAGGTTGACCAAATTTATTTCCAAAGTCAGAAGCACCATTTGAAGCTTTTATTAAAATATCCATTGGTGTTTGGTACAGCCAAGGACGCTCTTTCATTTCTACTTCCCATTTGCGTTCTTCTTTTAAACGAGAGTAAGAAGTCATATAAACTGCAGTTCCAGCTAATGGTAAACTCCCTTTGCCACCTGCTAAACGGTCTCTAATTTCGCCACCCGAACCTGTTGCAGCTCCATTAAAAGGTTCTACTGTTGTTGGGAAGTTATGCGTTTCTGCTTTTAAAGAAAGTACAGATTGAATTTCTTTTGTATGGTAGTAATCGGCAATATCTTGACGCTTAGGAGAGAATAATTCGATTTTAGGACCTTTAACAAAAGCAACATTGTCTTTGTAGGCAGAAATCAAGTTGCTTCCGTTCATTTCAGAAGTCTTTTTGATTAATTTGAAAAGACTGGTTTCCTTTTCTTCACCATCGATAATGAAAGTTCCATTAAATATTTTGTGTCTACAGTGCTCAGAATTTATTTGAGAGAATCCAAAAACTTCAGAATCTGTTAATTTTCTTCCAATCTCTTCACTTACGCTATTTAGGTAATTTACTTCATTCTGACTTAAAGCCAATCCTTCCTGACTGTTATAAGCAGCAATATCTTCAATATGAATAATTTCTTTAGGCTTTGTATCAACCGTGAAAATATCTTGGTTAAGACTAGTGTACTTTACTTGCAACATCGGGTCAAAACCCGTCTCTTCATCAAAAATAAAATATTCTTCAATACGATCAATACCAACTACACCCATATTTTGAGTGATTTCAACAGCATTTGTACTCCAAGGGGTAATCATTTCCTTTCTTGGGCCAATAAAAATTCCTTCAACAGCCTCTAAATTAATTTGCTCAGCATCTCCGAATAACCATTGTAATTTTTCAGAATTTTTTTGGCTAATCGTTTCTTTAGTGGCTACGGCAAATATTTGGTTTGCTCCCTTAAAGAATGAAATCATAGATGGATTTTTTAGTTATGTTTTATAAGGAGAAAATTAGGTTTTTTTTTAAATTAGAGCCCGGAAAGTTTAGATAAATTTACTTCAAAAGGCTTTCAATTTGTTCAGCTAATTCTAAACCAATTCGGTCTTGAGCTTCAAGAGTTGCAGCTCCAATATGCGGGCTTAAAGAAACTTGATGCGTCATTAATACCTTCATGCTTGGTGTTGGTTCGTTTACAAAAACATCTAAACCTGCATATCGTACTTTTCCGCTCTCTAATGCATCGAGCAAATCTTCTTCGTGGATAACTCCACCACGAGCAGCATTTATTAAGCCTACATTATCTTTCATCATTTCAATTTCTTTTTTGGCAATTAATGGCTCACCTTGGTAAGGAACATGGACTGTTATGAAATCAGCATTTTTATATACTTCTTCAATTGTGATTGTATTGATGTTGAAGTTTACTTTTTGTCCGTCGAAAAACTTTAGTTGTATGTCAGCATTTTCGCAAAAAGGATCGTGAGCTAAAACTTCCATTCCTTGCCCTAAAGCAATTTTAGCAACTTCTCTACCAATACGACCGAAACCGATTATGCCTATTTTCTTTCCTCGAAGCTCAATACCAGCACCGTAGCTTTTCTTTAATTCCTTGAAACGTGTATCACCATCTAAAGGCATATTACGGTTAGCATCAAATAAGAAACGAACCATACCAAAAAGGTGAGCAAAGACTAATTCAGCTACAGAAGCAGAACTAGCGCCTGGAGTATTGATTACATGTAAGCCTTTTTCTCGAGCGTACGCAACATCTATGTTATCCATGCCAACACCACCTCTACCAATAAGTTTTAAGTTAGAACAAGCATCGATTATATCTTTACGTACTTTAGTTGCTGAACGGACCAAAAGTCCAATAATTTCATTTTCATTGATAAAATCGATTAAGTCTTCTTGAGCAACTTTATTTGTGATTACTTTAAAACCAGCAGCATTTAGAGCGCTAACTCCGCTTTTGGCTAATCCATCATTAGCTAATATCTTCATAATTATTTTTCTAAGTCGTTATCAAAAACTTCAATAATGCTATTTTTTTTCACTAATTGAGTCCATTTTGTTTTTAAGCGTGTAGCTCTAACAATATGGTTATCTATCCAATGATAATTTCCGCCACGAGGTTTATTCATTAATAAACCGTGGTATTTAAAATTGTGCTTATCAAGCCATGTTTTAGTCACTTCTCTTGTGTCTTCAGTCCTGGAAGTAAAGAAAGTAATGATGTGTCCTTCCTCGTACCATTCATTAATAATCTTTTGAGCTTCTAACCAAGGCTTACAAGTTATCATTCTTTCAGGTTCTTCGTTAGGAACATCTTCAGTAATAGTACCGTCGATGTCTATTAGGTAATTTTTCACATTTTCATTTAGTTGAGGTGAGATGTGTTTACCGTCTTTATCAAATAATTCTTGAAGTTGGTGCGTCATCTTAGACTAGTTTTTGCATTACATCTACTAATACTTGAACACTTTCTATAGGAAGTGCATTGTATATAGAAGCACGATAACCACCTACAGAACGGTGTCCCTTCAGTCCATTAATACCGGCATCATTCCAAAGCTTATCAAAAGTTTCTTGTTTACTTTGATCTGTTAAAACGAATGTTACATTCATTTTAGAACGATCTTCAACAGATGAAGTACCTTTAAAGTATGGGTTGCGATCAATTTCAGCATAAAGCAATTCTGCTTTTGCATTATTATTTTTTTCAACATACTCTATACCACCATTTTTCTTTAACCATTCTAAAGTTAACATAGATACATAGATTGGAAATACAGGAGGTGTATTGAACATTGATTCTTTTTTGATGTGAGTTGTATAATTTAACATCGTAGGAATTTCACGCCCAGTTTTATTTAATATTTCATCTTTAATAATCACTAAAGTGGTCCCTGCTGGGCCCATATTCTTTTGAGCTCCAGCGTAAATTAAATCAAATTTAGAAGCATCTATTTGGCGAGAGAAAATATCCGATGACATATCGCAGACCAATAAGCTATTACCATTCACTTCAGGAAACTCATGGAATTGAGTTCCAAAAATAGTGTTGTTCGAAGTAAAGTGTAGGTAGTCTATATCTTTAGGAATTGTATACTCTTTAGGTATGTATGAGAAGTTTTTATCTTCAGAACTCGAGATAACACTAATGTTACCTAATTTATTTGCTTCTTTAATAGCTTTATCAGACCAAGCTCCAGTATTTATATATGCAGCTTTCCCATCTTTTTTTAACAGGTTTAATGCAGTCATTAAGAACTGTGTACTTGCTCCACCTTGAAGGAATAATACAGAATACCCTTCTGGAAGGTTCAATAATTCTTTTACCAAAGCTATAGCCTTATCCATTACAGCGACAAAATCTTTCGATCGGTGCGAAATTTCAATTAGAGAAAGGTTGGAGTTGTTAAAGTTGATTATGGCTTGAGAAGCTTCTTGGAGAACCTCTTGAGGAAGGATACAAGGCCCTGCACTAAAATTGTGTTTTTTCATCTTAATAATGAGTCAGTTTGCTTTAGTGAATAAAAAACAAAAGTCGACTTTTTATAAGAAATGAAAAAAGTTTCGGGGGCTTATTATTAACAAGTTTTTAACCGAAACAGAAGGTAGTTAAAAGTATTCAGTGAAGATATATGATTTATGAGTCATTAGTTTTAATTAATCATATTCACTGAGATTGAAGTCCTCTTTGGATCTTTTTGGCTTGTTTTCCATCCTGACTTTTATCATTCATAGCCGGAACATCTTCTACAAAGCGCCATTTACCATTTTTAAAAGTCAAACCATCATAACTTAAGCTCGGAATATAAAATTCGTACATACCTTTTTGTGCTCCTTCAAGAGGTTCTAGATGGTCGAAAATAATATATTCCTTTTCTTCATCATACTCCATATTAGTACTTGTATTTTTAGAATATTCAAGTACCATTCTGTATCGAGTACCATCATTCATTTTTATAATTGGTGCTCCAAAAATAGGATCCTCATTTTCATCGAAATAAAGAATGTCAATTATTCTTTTTGTTGTCGACGAATTATTCCCATCCCAACCCAATAGAGTATAGTAGTTTTCTTTTTCGAATTCAGTATGAACTATATTAGAGTAAAGTGAGCCATACCAATCGCCATCAGTAAACATTTTGTACTGTTCATTATCTATAAACGAGGATATATCGTTGAGCTTGATAAAGTAAAGTTCTTTTTTACGTTTTTTATAGAATTGCAAATACGCATAATATTCAAAATCTTGATTTTCTTTTGGTACAACCCAGTTGAAAAGTTTAAATTTTTCATCAGGTGAAGTAAGTACACTAAGTTTGTCTAAGTTCTCAAAATTGTAATGAAAACTACCTCTAAGCAGAAGAAGTTCTTCGATGTCTTCGATTAATAGTTTGTTTGCTTCGTCTTTTAAAGAGTCATTACTTGCTGTAAGTATTTTGTTAGCTAGTGTTTGTAATCTAGATTCAAAAAAAATAAAATCACTTTCGCTTTGAGCCTGAATAGAGTAGGTCAAAGAGCTAAAAAGAAAAAATAGATATATGAGATTATTATTCACAGTGAAGGAAGGCTTTTTTAGATAGCAATTCTTCTTCGGACTCAAGATTATCTTCATCATCAACACAACACTCTACAGGACAAACAGCAGCGCATTGAGGTTCTTCGTGAAACCCTTTGCATTCTGTGCATTTATCTGTAGCTATGTAATAGAAGTCATATGAAACGGGTTCTAATTCTTCATCCGCTTGAGCAGAAATACCACTTTTAGAATGTATTTTTCCAGTCAGTTTTGTCCCTTCAGCAAATGTCCATTCTACACCGCCTTCATAGATGGCATTATTAGGACATTCAGCTTCACAAGCTCCACAATTAATACATTCGTCTGTGATCTTAATTGCCATAAGTGTTTTTAAGCTTTAAAGATTTGTATTTTTGCTCTACAAATATAGAAAAAAACATTGTTGATGAATCGCGAAAAGATCATTGAAGCATTTAGCTTTTTAGGAGAGT
>MDTG01005066.1_pt1 | contig 12542 bp, 9 predicted proteins | sample 811421 | NCBI WGS metagenome assembly MDTG01 (sample SAMN05326645, study PRJNA326480) | marine metagenome | isolation source: seawater | place: Pacific Ocean: South East | collected 2011 | reverse complement strand
TTTTCCGCTCGCTGACGCTCGCTATCTTGGGCTTACCAGCGCCGCCGTGGGCGGCTCGGCGCTCGCTTCGCTCGCGTCACACGGGTCGGTTCTTCGACGCCACGGCGACGCGGCTCCGTGGGGCCGGGCAACGGGGCGGAGATGGGTGCGCTCCCCTTCGCAGAGGCGTGACTTCGCCGCTCCGCGGCCGGGGCGCTCCCCTTCGCGGAGACGTGCCTTCGCCGCGTTGGCGGCCGGGCCGCTCCCCTTCGCAGAGGCGTGCCTTCGCCGCGTTCGCGGCCGGGGCGCTCCCCTCGCAGACATGTGGCTTCGCCGCGTTCGCGGCCGGTGCGCTCCCCTTCGCAGAGGCCTCCCTTCGCCGCGTTCGCGGCCGGGGCGGTCCCTTCGCAGACGCGTGTCTCCGCCGCTTCGCGGCCGGGGCGCTCCCCTTCACACACGTGCATTCGTCGCTTCGCGGCCGGGGCTCAGTCTTCGGCGGCTTCGGCGGCGGCGGCGCGGGCGGAACGGCGTTGGCGGCGCTCTTCGTTCTCGTCGATGAGCCGCTGGAGAAGGCGCGTGCCGATGTTCAGGCTGAGCGGGATCTCGAGGGCGCGGAAGCGCCTCGCCGCGGCGTCGAGCTTCATGGCGAGGTTCCGCCCACCGATGGGCACGTGCGGCTTCGAGAGGTAGTGCAGCCGCGCGGTGTCGACCTCGGACGCCTCGACCTGCTCCCGGAAGCCGCCGATGAAGGGCGTGGCGTCCCGTCCCCCGATGCCGCGGGCGTCGAGGCCTCCGTGCACCCAGAGCCAGACGTCGCCGCCGGCCTCGCCCCCCTCGGCGGGGAGGAGCTCCTCGAGCACGGCGATGGCCCGCCGGCGCTCGGCGGGCACGGCCAGGTCGTAGCGCTCGACGGCGATGTCCCCGTCGCGCAGTCGCCGCCGGTAGATGGCTCGCCGCGCGAGGTCGACGGCCTCCTGCGGCAGCTCTCGGCCGTGGACGCGCAGGCCCTTCGCCTCCTCGACCAGCTCGTGCCGGTTGGGGTTCTCGACGCCGATGAGGATCACGTGCTCGCGCCGGAGGCGCTCCCCGAAGTAGCGCCGATCGCTCAGCGAGATGGCCTCCGCGCCGGCGGCGGCCACGGCCTCGGCGCCCTCGGTCGCCGCGTCGATCATCGCTTGCGCGTCGCGCGCGAGGAGCTGCACGGTGCGCCGGGCGTTGGTCACGCGCAGCCGCTCGGGGGCGAGCACGGTCCGGGCCCGCGTGGCCGTCTCGTGGAGCCGCTCGCTCGGCGGGAAGCTCCCGAAGAGGGCCTGGGGAGTCGAGAACGCGGCCCAGGCGTCGTCGTCGTCGATGGGCGGCGCCTGCACCGGCTGGAGCGGTCGCTCGGCCAGGGTCTCGGCGACCGCGACGGTCACCCAGCTCGGCGGCATCATGACCGCCACCGGGTCGTGGTCGATCGGGTGGTCCTGCTGGCTGAAGAGCGCGTCGCGAAGGGCGAAGACCTTCTTCACGCCGGCGGCGGCCTCGCGCCAACGCTCGGCGATCGTCGAGCCCGTCGCCTCGTAGAAGCCGTCGTCGTTGCGTGGGCCGCGCATGCCGACGTTGTTCGCCTCGTAGACGAGGTTCCGGTAGCGGGGGCCGGTCGGCGGGACGAGCCGCGGGACCAGGTGGTCGTAGCGCTCCGGCGCGCGGAGGAGCTGCGAGTCGTCGATCAGCGGGTAGCCCGGGAAGGCGTCGCGCGGCGGCTCGGGGGGCGCCTCGGGCGTGGGCGGGGCCGGCGCGGCGCCCCGCGGATCGGCGGGCTCGCTCTCCTCCGCGCTCCCGTCGTCGTCGCTGCAGGCCCCCAGGCCGAGCGGCGCGAGGAGCAGCAGCGTCCAGAAGGGGAGGGCGGCGCGCATGGCGCGGCAGAACGCACGGCGGCCCCCCGCGCCTTCCGGGAGGAGGGCGCGCGCCGAGGGCGAGCTGGGGAGGCGGCCGCGCATGGGAGGAGGGAGGCGAAGGCTGGACGAGCCCGGCTCGCGCGTCTTAGCGCATCGCGTCATCGGGCGCGAAGAACCTGCGGCGACGAGGGATTCGCGGCATGGTGTCGGCATGGCGCGGGAGGCGAAGCGAACGAGACATGGCTCGCGCGCGCTGGTGGCGCTGGCCCTGCTCGCGCTCCTCGCCGGCGCGCTGCCCGGGCTCGAGGCCCAGGCGCCGCTCCGGGTGGCGCTCTACCGCTCGGGCGGGGTGGCCCGCGACGCGCTGGACACGGCCGAGGCCCTGCTCGAGGACGCGCCGGGCGTGGAGCTGAGCGTCGTCCGCCCGCGGGACGTCCGGCGCGGGGCCCTCGACGGGCAGGACGCGGTGCTCTTCACGGGCGGGCGCGGCTCCGTCCAGGGGCGCCTGCTCGGCGAGGCGGGGCGCGAGCGCGTGCGGCGCTTCGTGCGCGGCGGGGGCGGCTACGTGGGCATCTGCGCGGGGGCCTACCTGGCGCTCCAGGGCGAGCCCGAGTTCCACAAGATCGCGTTCGTCGCCGGGCGGCACGCGACGGGCGACCGCTGGCGGCGCGGCGTGGCGACGGTGGACGTCGAGGACGACGCTGGCGGCCGGCATCGGCTGCACTACGCGAACGGGCCCATCTTCGGCGCCGAGCGGGTCGAGGGGCTCGCGCCCTATGTGCCGCTGGCGTGGTTCCGGAGCGAGATCTGGCGCGAGCGCCACGACACCCGCCCGGGGGAGATGGTGGACACGCCGGCCATCGTCGCGGCGCGCTATGGGGAGGGGAGCGCCGTGCTCTTCAGCCCGAACCCGACCCTCGAGCCCACCGAGGACGCGCTCTTGCTCCGCGCGCTCCGCTTCGTGGCGCGCGCCGAGGTCGGGCCCGACACGACCTTCGCGGACGTCTTCGGTGCCCCCTGAGGACCTCGCCGTTCAGGCGACGGCGCGGCGCGCGAGCCGGTCGCGGAGCGCGTCGCGGACGTAGACGGCGCCCCAGCTGAAGGCGATCAGCGGCCCCAGCCAGAGCGTCGCCCGCGCCATGTCCGCGCCGCCGACGAGGTCGCCGCCGAGCACGCCGTAGCAGAAGGGCACGTGGAGCACGTAGGCGACCAGGCTGCCGCGCCCCAGGCGGACGAGCGCGCGCCGCGGGGCGGCCGGGAGGGCGAGCGAGAGGCCCGCGCCGGCGGCGAGGACGAGCAGGCCCCGGCCCGCGAGGTCGAGGACGTTCAGCCAGACCGCCGGGTGACGCCGGCTCAGCGTGCCGCCGAGGGCGTCGACGAGCGCGGGCGTGCCGTAGTGACCGGCGAGGGCGAGCGCGAGGCCGAGGGCGCCGAGCGCGAGGAGGGCCGAGGGGCGCGTGCCTGCGCGGCGGGAGGCGGGCGTTCCGTCGCGGCGCGCGAGGAGCCAGGCGCCGGCGGCGGCCCCGAAGGCGAGCCAGGCGAAGAGCGGGACGAAGGGCATGCGCGTGTAGGGCGCGACGTCGACGACGGGCGCGACGAGGGGGGCCAGGGCCTCCGGCACGTGCGGGCCGAGGCGGGCGAGCGCCGGGCAGGCGAGGGTGACGGCGGCGCCGAGGAGCAGGTTGCGGCGGACGAAGGCGCGCGGGTCGACGGGGCCCTCGCCGCGGAGCCCGAGGGCGGCCGCGGCGGCGATGCTCAGGCCGATGACCTGGAGCACGTCGGCGCGCAGGTAGGTGTGGAGGCCCTCTGCGCCGTCGATGAGCGCGTACGCCAGGTTGACGGCGTAGCCGTAGGCGACGACCTGGAGCCCGCGGCGGACGAGAGCCCGGCGGACCGTGGGCCGCTCCTCGCCCCGGCGTACGGCCGCGTCCAGGCGCCACATCACGGCCGCGCCCGCGAGCACCAGGAAGGCCGGCAGGGGCAGCGTCCCGAGGACGCGGGTGAAGGCGTAGGCCGCGTCGTGGTGCGCGGGCGCGACCCAGCCGTGGTAGGCGTGCCCCTGGATCATGATCAGGCTCGCCACGCCCCGCGCCACGTCGACGCCCTCGACCCGCCGGCCCATCGCCCGCTCGGCATAGCACGGGCGTTTTCCGCTCGCTGGCGCTCGCGGTCTATCTTGGGCTTACCAGCGCCGCCGTGGGCGGCTCGGCGCTCGCTCCGCTCGCGTCACACGGGTCGGTTCTTCGACGCGACGGCAACGCGGCCCGCGGCCGATCGTCACGCGCTTCTTTCGGTGCGCGGGGCCCTTCCCGATAGGCTGGGCCCATGGACCGCGACGCCTTCCGCGAGGCGCTCCTCGAGGTGATGGAGCGCAAGGACCACTGGGCCTGGCCCGGCTTCACGAGCGGCCTCGTCCCGGCGGGCCGGCTCCACGTGCACCTCGAGCAGGAGTGGGAGGTCTACGTCCGCGACTTCCCGGTCATGGTCGGCGGCGCCTACGTGCAGTGCCCCATCCCGGCCGTGCGCCGCGGCCTCGCCGAGAACCTCTACGAGGAGGAGACCGGCGGCCTGGTCGCGGGCCGGCCGCACCCGGAGCTCTTCCTCGACTACCCGAAGGGGCTCGGCATGGACCTCGCGCGCTTCGAGCGCGTCGAGCTCCTGCCGGCGGCCGCCGCCTACCGCGCCTGGCTCGACGAGGCGACCCGCGAACGCGGCTGGGAGGTCGCCGCCGCCGTGGCCACGATCTTCGTCGAGGGGACGAAGCACGAGCGCGGCGAGCTCGATCCGAGCGCCCCGAAGCGCCCGGCGCCGCCCCTCGAGGAGCATCCCCTCGTGAAGCACTACGGCCTGCCCCTCGAGCGGCTCCGGCTCACGAAGGCGCATCGGCAGGTCGAGGGGGAGCACCGCGCCGAGGCCTGGTCCGCGCTCCTCGATCACGGCGCGGCGTCGGCGCGCCCGGCCGTCGTCGAGGCCATGGAGACGACCCTCGCGCGATGGCTCGCCTACCGGGACGCCGTCGCCGAGGCCTGTGGGCTGGTGCGCGGCCCCGACGGCGCTCCTTCCCGCGCCTGAGTCCGCGCCCGACTCCGCGCCCGCGAGACCCGGCGCCCGACCCCGCGGCGCCGCCGCCATGCGACCCGGTGCTCGGTCGCGGGCTCCGCCGCGCTCTTCGGCCGCGACCATGGGAGCGCCCCTGCCTCTTGCCAGACGCGCCCCCGCCGTGGGACTGGAAGGGGGAGGCCCGCCCGGGCCTCGCGGTCGGTCTCCGCGCCGACCGGGGAGGGATACGATGCGCCTCGCGCCCGCCTTCGGGCTCCTTTCCGTGCTCGCCGTGACCGTGCTCGCCCCCGCGACGGCGCGCGCCGGCAACGACGACTCCTTCTTCCAAGGCAACGAGGCCGCCATGCTCGGCGGCGCCGTCGCCGCGGTCGGCTACGGGCCGGGGCTGCTCTGGTACAACCCGGCCGGCCTCGGCTCGAACACGCGCAACCGCCTCGAGCTGAGCGGGAGCGTCTTCACGCTGCGCATCCGCCGCCTCGACCCCTTCGTCCGCGTCGGCATCACCGACGAGCAGACCATCGAGAAGCAGCTCCGCGGCACGAGCTTCGTCACCGCGCCCTCGGCGCTCTCCTTCGTGCGCCAGCTCTCGCCCCGGCTCACGGCCGGCTTCGGTGTCTTCGTGCCCGTGCAGGAGAGCTTCGACGCCGGCAGCGACTTCTCCCGCGACGTCGCCGCCGCCGACGGGCGCTCCATCTCCGTCAGCGGTGACGTGGCGCAGACCGTCCAGCGCACGCGCTACCACGCGGGCCCCGGGTTCGGGTACCGCGTCTCCGATCGCTTCCGCATCGGCGCCTCGCTCTTCTTCGTCTACGAGACCGCCTCGCTCACGGCGCGCATCAACGCCCAGGACTTCCGCGAGCGGGCCGGCGACCCGTCGCTCATCGACAGCTTCGCCACCGGCCTCGACGTCCGCGCCAACGTCACGCGCATGGCCCTCGAGCTGGTCCTCGGCGCCCAGTGGGAGCCCGTGCGCGGCTTCCACCTCGGCTTCGCCGTACGCGGCCCGCGCTTCCGGCTGAAGGACGAGGAGGAGTACGACGACCTCTTCTTCCAGGGCACGGACACGACCGACATCTCGGACCCGGAGAATCCGGTCGTCTCCGAGGGCGAGTACGTCTACCTCCGCGACCGCTCCACGGCGAGCTTCAACGACGTGACCTCGCCCCTCGCCGCGCCCATGCGCTTCGTCTTCGGCGTCGGCTACAGCCGGGCGCGCCTGCGCATGGGGGTCGAGGTGGACGTCTCGCACCAGCTCCTCGGCGCGCTGATCGGCTACGAGCGCCAGTGGAACGCGCGCTTCGGCGTGGCCTTCCGGGTGAGCGACGAGACCGAGATCGGCATGGGCCTCTTCACCGATCGCGCGGCCACCTTCGCCGACCCGCTCGAGGTCGCGGCCATCGACTACTACGGGGCGAGCCTCGGGTTGAAGCTCGACACGCCGGTCGGCCTCTCCGACGACGAGCAGGAGGAGAGCGGCGCCTCGCGGCTCGTCTTCCGGACGACCGTGGGGCTCCGCTACGCGGTGGGCATCGGCGACTGGGAGCCCTTCGAGGTCGACCTGACGGAGGACGGCACCATGAGCGAGGGCGGCCTCGTCGACGTCATCTTCCACGAGGTCGGCCTCTATCTGGGCTCCGGTCTCGACTTCTAGCCAGAGCGCCTCTCCGCTCCCCTTCCACTGAGCAGGATCGCGCACTAGCTTCCCGCACATGAGCATCTCGCGAACGCGATGGGCGCGGCTCGGGGTGGCGCTGGCGCTCGGCCTGACGGGGGCGGCGGTGGCGCTCCCGGCGGGCGCCGACGAGCCGGCCGGGGAGGACGCCGCCGAGGCGCATCCGGTCTTCGGCCGCGCGCCCCAGGTCAGCCGCCTCCGCAACGGCCTCACGGTCGTCAGCGTCCCCTGGAACACGCCCGGCATCGTCGCCTACTACACGCTCGTGCGCGTCGGCTCCCGCGACGAGGTCGAGCGCGGCCACAGCGGCTTCGCTCACCTCTTCGAGCACATGATGTTCCGCGGCACCGAGCGCTTCCCGGCGGACGTCTACGAAGAGACCATCCAGTCCTTCGGCGCCGACAACAACGCCTACACGACGCGCGACTTCACCCTCTACACGGTGACCGCCCCCTCGAGCGTCCTCGAGGAGCTCGTGGACGTCGAGGCCGACCGCTTCCAGCGCCTCCAGTACGACGAGGCCGCCTTCCGCACGGAGACCGGCGCCGTCCAGGGCGAGTACGCGAAGAACGCCTCGAACCCCTTCCTGCCGATGTGGGAGGCCGTCAGCGAGCTCGCCTTCGAGCGCCACACCTACGGCCACACGACCATGGGCTACCTGCGCGACATCTGCGCCATGCCCGGCATGTTCGACTACTCGCGCCGCTTCTTCCGCCGCTACTACACGCCGGACAACACGACCCTGATCGTCGTCGGCGACGTCGAGCACGACGAGCTCCTGCGCCTCGCCCGCGCGAAGTACGGGCGCTGGCGCGGCCGCCGCGATCGGCCGCGCATCCCCGCCGAGCCCGCCCTCGAGGGCCCGAAGCACCGGCACATCCCCTGGGACGGCGCCTCGCCGCCGCGCTTCTTCGTCGCGTGGCGCTCCCCGGCCTTCGACGGGGGCCACGCTCGGGGCCCGCGCCGGGAGGCCGCGCTGAAGGAGACCGCGGCCCTCGAGATCGTGAAGGGCCTCGCCTTCGCCGAGTCGGCGCCGCTCTACCAACGCCTCGTCGTCCGCGACCAGACGCTGCTCCAGCTCGGCGCCTGGGAGAACGACTTCCACCGCGACCCCTCGCTCTTCATGGTCACGGGCGTGCTCAAGCCGGCCGAGGGGGCGCCCGCTTTCGAGGCAACGGTCCAGGCGATCCAGGAGGAGCTCGGGCGCATCGCCGCCGGCGAGGCCGCGGACCGCATCGACGCCGTCCGCTCGCACCTCCGCTACCGGCTGCTCACGGGGCTCGAGACGCCCGACGACGTGGCCGACCTGCTCGGTGGCTTCATCGCGGCCGGCGGATCCGTCGACGCGCTCGACGAGTACCTCGCGGCGCTCGCCAGCGTGACGCCCGACGAGGTCGCCGCCGCGGCCCGCCGCGTGCTCACGCCCGAGCGGCGCGTCCTGGTCACGCTCGCCCCGCGCACCGAAGCCGACGGGCCCGCGCCCGAGGCCGGGCCACCGTGCCCCGAGCCGGAAGGTGCGGACGCGGACGAGGACGCCGACGAGGAAGGAGGTGCGCGATGAGCCGCCCGGACACCCGGAGCGCCTGGCGCGCCGCCCTGGCGCTCTTCCCGCTCGCCCTCGCCTGCGGTGGCGCGAGCACGCCCCCGCCCGAGATCCCGCCCATCGACGAGGAGGTCGAGGTCGAGGGGCCCGAGGCGCGGCCCGTCGAGGAGACGGTCCGGCGCATGGACCTCGGTGTCCCGCAGCTCATCGAGATGCGGAGCGAGTCGCCCGTGGTCACCATCCGCGTGGCCTTCGACGCGGGCTCCGCCGAGGACCCGCGCGGCCAGGAGGGGCTCACGCGCCTCGCCGCGAAGCTGATGGTCGAGGGGGGCGCCGGCGAGCGGAGCTACCGCGAGCTCACCGAGGCGCTCTACCCGATGGCTGGCGCCATCGACGCCGCGACCGGCCGCGACCAGACCGTCTTCGTCGGTCGCGTCCACCGCGATCACCTCGAGGAGTTCTACGCGCTCTTCCGCGACGTGCTCCTCGCGCCGCGTTTCGAGGCGAGCGACTTCGAGCGCCTCCAGGCGCGGGCGAAGAGCGCGCTCACGCTCGAGCTCCGGGGCAACGACGACGAGGCCCTCGGCAAGGCCGCGCTCCAGGCCATGCTATACGAGGGGCACCCCTACGCGCACCCACCCCTCGGCACCGAGTCGGGCCTCGAGGCGACCACGCGCGAGGCGGCCGCGGCCCAGGCCGGGCGCGTCTTCTGTGCGGGCCGCGCCATCGTCGGCGTCGCCGGCGGCTACCCGGAGGGCTTCGCCGCGCGGGTGCTCGAGGACGTCGCCGAGCGCGACGGAGAGCAGTGCGTGGGCCGCATCGTCCTGCCCGAGCCCGAGCCGCGGCCGACCCGCGTGATGCTCGTCGAGAAGGACGCCGCCAGCGTGGCCATCTCCATGGGCATGCCCATCGGCGTGACCCGCGATCACCCGGACTACGCGGCGCTGACCCTCGCGGCCGCCTACCTCGGCCAGCACCGCACCTTCGCCGGCCGGCTCATGCAGAAGATGCGCGGCGACCGCGGGCTGAACTACGGCGACTACGCCTACGTCGAGCACTTCGACCAGGAGGGCTGGACGCGCTTCCCGGCGCCGAACCGCGCCCGGCGTCAGCAGTACTTCTCGATCTGGATCCGCCCCGTGCAGCGCGAGCAGGCCCACTTCGCGCTCCGCATGGCCGTGCGTGAGCTCGAGCTCTTCCGCGAGCGCGGGCTGAGCGCGGAGGACTTCGAGCGCATCCGCACCTTCGCGGACCGCTACTACGCGCTCTACCTCCAGACCGAGTCGCGGCGGCTCGGCTTCGCCATCGACGACCGGCTCTACGACACGGTCGACCCCTGGCTCGAGACGCTGCGCAGCCGCTGGGCCGAGCTGGACGTGGCCGAGGTGAACGCCGCGATCCGGCGGCACATCGAGCCGAGCCGGCTCCAGGTCGCCGTCGTGACGCCGGACGCCGAGGCCTTCGCGGACACGCTCGCCTCCGAGGCCCCCTCGCCGATCCGCTACCGCGCCGAGGTCGAGGAGGCCGTGCGCGAGGAGGACCGGGAGGTCGTGGAGTACGAGGTCGGCATCCCGCGCTCCCGCATGCGCGTCCTCCCGGTCACGAACCTCTTCGAGTGAGCACCACGCCCGTGCCCGTGCCCGCCTGAGCTGGCTCGCGGGCGGGCATGCAGCCCGGGCGAGCCCGGCGGGTCTCCAGCGCGACCCCGGCCTTCACGCGCCTGCGGTGCTCGGCTCGCCCCGTGCTACTCGGCCGCCGCGTCGCCCTCGCCCTCGATGGGCTGCAGGTCGTCGATGCGCACCATCCCGCGGAGCGCGACCTCGTCGTTCGCCGCCACGAACATGTCGACCTCGCCGGTGCTCTCGTAGCGGTTCATCTCGCGCCCGTAGCCGTCCTCGTCGAGGATGCCGATGGTCTCGTCGTCGAAGCGCACCCGCGTGCCCGCCGGCAGGCGCCAGAGCGGGTTCTGCTGCTGGTTCTGGAGCCGCAGCGGCACGTCCTCGGAGGTCGGCGGCGTGGGCGGCTCCTCGAGCTCGCCAGGCTCGACCAGGTCGACGTTCACGTAGCCCACGATGTACGGCCCGACGCCGGCGCGGACGCCCTTCCACTCGCCCCGGTCGCGGAGCACCTCGAGCCGGACGCCCGGGTCGAGCGCCGGGAGCGTCGTGATCACCTCGTCCGGCGAGGAGTAGATCGCCACCTCGGTGTTCGCTGGCGTGCGCATGGTCGTCCCGCTCGCCGGCGCCTCGGCGTCGGCCGGCGGCGCCTCGTGGGAGAGCCGGTCGAAGGGGTAGACGCCCGTGGCGGCCGCGCCCATCGCGTCGTAGCTGAAGCGCGGCATCGCCTCGACGCGCGCCAGGCCCTCCTCGGCGTCCGGGCTCACGAAGCGCACGTAGTCGCCCGGGCCCACGTAGACCTCGGTCCCGCCGATCTTTCCGCGCTGCTGCACGCGCAGGGCCAGCCGGGAGACGCTCATCCAGGCCCGCACCTTCAGCGCGCCGCGGATGCGCACGGGGATGCGCTCGTTCTGCGGCAGCCCGCCGATGCGGAAGTGGACGCCCTCGGTGATGTAGCCGATGGCCGGCGAGCGGGGATCGTCGTTCAGGTAGAGCGCCGGGCCCGTGCCCGGTCCGGCCACGAAGTCCCGCGGCCAGCGCTCGGGATCGGCGGCCGAGCCGCTGAGGTCGGTGTCCACGCCGCCGCTCTCGCCACCGTTGCCGGTCGCCGGAGAGGAGGTCTCGGGCGGGGGGCCCCCGCAGGCCATCACGCCCAGGGCGAGGGCCGCCAAGCAAAGAATCCGCTGCGCCATGGGGCGAGGGTTACCCCAGACGCGCTCCCGCCGCCACTTCGCCGCCGGTCCGATCCCCCGCCGCCGCCGCGGCTCGGGCCCGCAGAGCGCCTGGAGGGTGCGTGGGCTCACGCCCCGGCGCCGTCGCCCGAAGCGGCGGTGGCTCGGAGCGGCGGTGGCCGGGTCGGCGGCTCGGAGCGGCGGTGGCTCGGAGCGGTGGCTCGGCGTCGCGGACCAGGGCGTCGGCGGGGGACCGCTCAGCGGTAGCGAACGCGCAGCCGGATGCCGAGGTTGTTCGCGATCTCGACCGCGTAGCGCCGCGGGATCCGGTCGAGCCGGTCCTCCACCACCGCGCGCGCTCGCGCGTGGGGCTCGCCCTTCAGCGCCGGCAGCACGATCTGCGACCAGCGCAGCAGCGTCTTCCCGTTCGCGCCCTGGAGCGCCAGCGTGAGCACGGGCTCGAGGCGCTTCTGATAGGCGACCGACGCCGTGCAGAGGTTCGCGAAGGTGCGGACCAGGCCGTCCTTGCCGTCGTCGAGGGTCGGCTCGAAGGCCGCCTTGAGCGTGTCGAGGTGCTTGGCCACGCGGGCCGGCGCCACCTTCGCGATGGCCGGGAGCGCGTCCGCGGAGGTCTGCACCACCCGCTTGTGCTTGGAGGTGATGCCCTGCGCGAACTTGTCCACGTGGGTCTGGAGCAGCTCGGCGTGCTCCTCGACGAACTCGTGGATCACCCGCGCCGCCTTCGTGGCCGTCGTGCTGCGCGAGTCGAGCATCAGCTCGGCCTGCTCGGTGATCTTCGCCGCCGTGTCGTCCGCGTCGAGGATGCCCTGAGCGACCTTCGACGCCCCACCCTTGGCGCGCGAAGACGAGCCCTTGCTGGCCTTCTTGGCCGCCGTCTTCTTGGTGGCCTTCTTCTTGGCGGCCGCCTTCTTCGTCGCCTTCTTGGGCGCCGCCTTCTTGGACGCCGCCTTCTTCGTGGACTTCTTGGCGGCCTTCTTCGTGGCCTTCTTGCTCGTCTTCTTCGACGCCATGCTTCCTCCCGCCCGGGGTGCGGTGGCGAGCGCCATCTTAGGCGAAGAAGCCCGCGAAACGAAAGGTGGTTTCGCCGAGCCGCTCGGGCGGGCTCTCACCCGCGGGGACGCGGCGCTCGCCGTCGCGCCCCGAGCCCTGGGTTCGTCAAGCCTGCTCGAGCGCCCCGATCAGCAGCGGCAGCGAGCGCTCGTAGCGATACGAGGTGCCCCGATGGCCCCCGTCGTACTCCTCGAGCTGGACGCGCGGCGCGCCCGCGGCGTGGAGCGCGTCGGCGAGCTGCCGGGCCGCGAAGTGGAGCCCGTGCTCGTCGCGGTTGCCCGCGTCGAGGAACACGTAGGCGAGCTGCGCGACGGCCTCCTCGCGCTCGGGGATGAGCGTCACCGGGTCGTGCGCTCGCCAGCGCGCCCAGGGCTCCTCGAGGAGCTCGCCGGTGCGCAGATCCATGGGCAGCGCGCAGTGTGGGGCCGGCGCGGCGGGCTCGGGCGCGTAGGCGGCGCTCGACGCGAGCACGAAGACCCCGTCGAACTCCATGCCGCCCCGCGGGCCTCCGTCGACCACGCGCTCCGCGAAGGCCTCGAGCCCGCCCGC
>MDTG01334217.1_pt1 | contig 12543 bp, 9 predicted proteins | sample 811421 | NCBI WGS metagenome assembly MDTG01 (sample SAMN05326645, study PRJNA326480) | marine metagenome | isolation source: seawater | place: Pacific Ocean: South East | collected 2011 | reverse complement strand
TCATCATCACTAGAGTCTGAAATATATTCCTTTCTTCGAGATAAAGATATAAATTTCAAAGAATTCATATTTGATAATATATGATTCACAATATGTCCTTTTTTTGAATCATCTTCAAAATTAAATAATTGATTATAATACAAATTATTATTAAATTCCTCAATTTTAGAACCATTATTTTTTGACTTTTTTATTATTTTTTTCTTTTTTAATTTTAATTTTTTAATTTCTGAATTTAGTGTATTTATTATCTTCATTTTTTTAGAAATTTTAAAATCAATAATTGATAATTCACTATTATTACCTACTGATTTACTATTATTTAAGCTCATTATTATATTGATAGTTTGTAATATTGTTTCAAATCAATTTTTTTTAAAATTCTATTAAAGATATAATTATATATCGATAATATACATATGTCTGAATCTGAATTAACACCAGAAGAAGTACAATTAACTATAACCAACAATACTTATAGTGTTGAAATAAACAACGAATTAATAGATATTAATGATTTAATTAATAAATTTATCGAATCATTGAACAATTTAGGTATCAATAAAGAAACTGATATTACTTTAGCAAAATGCATAAAAATTAATGGAGAAATTGGAAAATTAATTCAGGAATCTAAATCAATTTATAGAAAATTACAAAATTTGGAACCAACTGAAAAAGCATCAACAATATTAAGAATATTAATTGCCACATTGAATAGTGAACAAATGAAAGATATTTTAAGTGAAGAACAAATAAAAAAAATAGAAGATTTTTCTAATGATACTGAAACAGTAGAAACAGTAATTGAATTAGTAGACTGGGTATCAGACAATGTATTAGATACAATTGATATAAATGATGATGGTTTTATTACTGAAGAAGAATTAGAAGCATGTGCAACTAAATGTTGTTTATGTAAAGGAAACTGTGGACAATCTAGAAATGGATGTGGATGTTATCAAGTAACAGGATGTTGTTCATGTTGTCCATCATTTGTAAAAATGTTTTCATCTTGTTGGTCATCATTTTTCCTAAGATGTTTATGTTGTGCAGGTAATAAAAAAAAAGTAGAGATAAATAATTAATTTTATTTAGCGAAGCTAAAAATAATAAAATTAAAGTTTTCATAATAATAATTTTTAATATTATTATTATCAATAACTCACAAATTTAATAAAATGCTAAATTTTTAATTTTTTCATAAAATCTATTTATTACATTAGTTTTCTGTTGACATATATCACAGAAAGTCATAGATATTAAAACCCTTTTTTCATTATTATTAATCGGTGTTGATTTATGTCTAATGTTTTCTCCATCAAATATTATTATTGAATTTGGTTTACATTTTAGTTTTTTTTCAACACCATCTTCAACATATATAAAGTTATTTTCTGATAAATCACCTGTTAATTCATTTTCATTAACTAGTGTTAATAATATTGTATACCTTTTACCATGATATGATGAGTAATCATAATGCCAGTTAATATAATCTCCCTTTGATGTATACATAATTATTGAACAACAATTATCGTCACTCATTGGAGGTCTATTTATTATTTTTTTCAAACGATGTTGTAAAAAGTTTTTGAATTCAAATGAATGATAAAATTCAAGAAATCCACTATAATTTTGATGTAATTCTGTGAAAGAAATACCACTAGCTTTTCTTAAAATAACATTAGTTGATTTTTTATTCTCAACTGGTATTTGATTTACTAAATAACGGAAAAATGATGTATTTAAAAAATTTTCGATATATATGATTGGTTTATCAAGATTGTTTATTCTTACATTAAAATTTGGATTAATCATTTTTTTAAATTTATTTTTTAAAATTACCTGATTAACCCAAAGTTTAGGTAAATATTCTTGAACATTCAAATTTTTTTCAGTAAAAGTAACTAGGCAAATAATTATAATTACTAATACTAAATATAAATTTTCTCTAATAAATGTTATCATATTAAATATACAGAGATATTTTAATAATAGTAATTAGGCGTTTTATCAAATATACCTTTATAAATTTTATCACAATAATCATAATTAAATTTTTTATTTTCTGATAATATATCAATATTACTATTTAGTTGATTTAAATTAGATACACCTATAATTAAACCATCATTTTCTTTCATATTCTCATTATTATTAAACCATGATAATGAATGATTAAGTATATTATTTTCACAATCAAGATTAATTTTTTTAACGGAGTCTATTATTTCTGGTTTATAAAAAATATTTTGATAAATCTTGTTATTTTTAAATCTTGAACTTTCAGAATTATCTAGATTTTGATTAATATATTTACCAGTTAATAAACCACCTGCTAATGGATTATATCCCCAAAAATTAATATTCTTTTTATTCAATATCGGAAAAACTTCTTCTACTTTTCTACATAACAAATTGTACATACCTTGATAATATTGTGGCATTACAAATCCATTTTCTTCGCACAATAATAATACTTCTTCTAGTTGTGTTAATGAAAAGTTAGAAATACCAAAACTATCAAATTTTTCCATTCTATGTAAGTCATTTGCAGATTCCAAAGTTTCTAATATAGGAGTCTCATAATCAGGACAATGTAAATAAAAAATATCTGCTTTTGTAATATTCATATTCTTTAATGATGTCTCCAGTTGAAATCTTAGATTATCTTTTGAAAGCTGTCCCAGTTTATTAGTTGTAAAATCATTTTCAAACCAAGGATTTGCTTTAGTAGCAATTTTAGGGATAGTACTAAGATTAGGTAAAATTTTACCTAATGTTTGTTCTGTTTTAGTATTACCATAATAATAGGCAGTATCTAAAATAGGATCTTCAACTCTATCTATATATTTTTGGATAATATTTTGATTATCTAAAATAGAATTATCATTTGATACATAGTCATAATTTATTGTCATTGTACCGAGAATAATTTTCATATATATTAGATACTTTTTTTTATTTTAAATATCTTTAAATCTTATATACAATAATTTTGTTTAACTAAATGGTGTTAATTTAGAATAATGAGTTTAGGAGTAGATACTGTTAAAAGTAACACTATTACAAATCAAATAAATTTAAATGTTGAAATTATTGATGATAAACTAGATATTAATGATAGATTTAATTCAATTTTATCTATTGGAGAGGAAGTAATAAATTCAGAGGAATTAAATCTTCTTCTAAAAAATAAATCTAATATCATTGCTTATGATGGATTTGAACCATCTGGACGGATGCATTTGGCTCAAGGACTTTTAAGAGCTCATAACGTTAATAAATTTACGGATGCTGGAGTTAAATTTAAATTTTGGGTAGCTGATTGGTTTGCATTAATGAACTTAAAACTTGGTGGTGATTTAAAGAAAATACAGAATGCTGGTAAGTTAATGATAGAAACTTGGAAAGCCTGTGGAATGAATTTAGATAATGTTGAATTTATCTGGTCATCTGAAGAAATTAATAAAAGAAGCGATGAATACTGGAAAATAGTTTTAGACATTGCGACAAAGTTTAATTTAAGTAGAATTAAAAAATGTACACAAATTATGGGAAGAGATGAGAGTGATGATTTAGCAGCAAGTCAAATATTTTATCCAGTCATGCAGGCAGCGGATGTATTCTTTTTAGATGTCGATATTTGTTCTCTTGGTATGGATCAAAGAAAAGTTAATATGTTGTGTCGTGAATATTCAAAGAAATCAAAGAGAAGATTTGCACCAGTAATAGTTTCTCATCATATGGTAATGGGATTAGATGGATCTGATAAAATGAGTAAAAGTAATCCAGATAATGCAATATTTATGGATGATTCAGAACAGGATGTTAAAAGAAAAATTAAAAAAGCATATTGTAAACCAGGTGAAGTAGAAGGTAATCCTTTATTAGACTGGACTAAATGAATATTATTTCCAATCTTAGGTAAAGTCATTATTCCTGGTAATGATAAATGGAATATACCAGAAAAAATTTATGATAATTACGATGATTTGGAAAAAGATTATATTAAAGAAGAAGTACATCCAAATGATTTAAAACTTAGCATGGTTAATCATATTAACCAATTAATGAAACCAGTCAGGGATCATTTTGAAGAAAACGATGAAGCTAAAAATTTACTAAAATTAGTAAAATCATATAAATAAATTTATTTTATTCAATCATTGAACTGTTCAATTTCATTAATAAATGAAACATACTTATCACATTCTTCTTCTGGTAGCAGTTTTTTAATATCTTCTAAAAATTCTTTTCCTTTTTTAATTACGGTCACATGGTATTTAGGATATTCTATAAAAAATTCTCTTTTATGGCTCATATATCTAAATAATGAAATTGTCCTTTTAGCTTTAGTTTCCTTATCAATACCTTCATTTATATTTTTTATGTGAAATTCGTTAATGTGATACATAATAATTTTATTATCGTATCTAGTATAATATTTATGTTTTTCACAATATCCATCAGTAGTAAAAATACCACAATTACAATTTGAAATTTTACATTGCATTGACTAAAAATCAATAATGATATTGATTTTTATTCAATTTTTTATTCTATACATCAACATTTGTAGATGTTAGATTTACAGTAGTATTTGTTGTACAAATATTATTCGAACTTGAACTATTTTCAGACTTATATCTAATATACTTTGACTTATATTTAACATACTTTTTCTGTAATATTGTTACTTTATTTTTAAGACAATCTAATTCACTTGCTTGGTTGTTAATTTCTATTTTTTCATGATTATTAAAATTAAGATGCTTGGCGAAAAAACCTAAATTAAGATTACAATTTAAAACTGGCAACTTCTCTTTTATTTTTAAATTTATACGAGATGATAACAATATGAGTTTTTTATTTTTTTGACAAAATTTAATTAAAAAGTTATATTTTTCATCTTTCAAATCTTGATTTTCTAAGTTCATCAATTGATATATTAATTTTCCTAAATTAACTAAATCTGAAGAATCAATAAATACTATCTTTTCATATAAATCTGTAATATAACTTTTTATGAATTTCGTCCATTTAACAAAATCTTTTTCATTTTTTAAATATTTATACATTGAAAATTTATCAATAATTATACTTTTAATTTTATAATCAATAGAATCATCAAATAAATTTTTATTTATTTTTCCTTGGTAAAAAATATAATCACTACTTTTATAAAAATATTCTAGATAATTTAGTTTTTCTGATAAATTTGTCCAAGTTAAATTACTTATCATCTGATTTAATATAAAATTTGTTTTGTAAACAACTATTAGGTTATTAAACAAAGTTTCATTTTTTCTAAATAAATCTGATAATATTGTTGTTTTTTGAATTATATTTTTAATGATATAAATATAAATATAATCTTGATAAAATTTAAAATTATAAGTAATATTTTCTAATGACCCATTTTGATATTGATAGTAAAACTTTACTAAATTATAAAACAAGTTTTTTAATTTTGATGGAATGCAAGAAATAACAGAATTAGTTAAATATATTTTTTCAGTATCAACAATTTTAATTAACATATCTATATTTAAAAATGAAAAATACATAATTGACTCAAAATTTGTATTTAATCTTTTTTTATTAAATGTTAATGGAAAATTATAATTTTTAAATAAAACTGATAATATCTTCATTTTACTTTCTAAATCTTCAGAATATTTATCACTTAAGTATGATATAAATGTTTTATCTTCATAACCTTTTTCTAAAATATCTAACTCAAATTCAATATTACCTACATCATATGATTTTAATTCTTCATTAACCATATTATATTTTAATTTTGAAATAGATGACAATAATATTTTATTATGTTTATCATTAAATAAATACTTAAAAAGATTAACATTACTATCGGGATCTTCTTTTCCAAATATCATTTTACATATGTTTTGTTTAATTAAAAAGTCTTTATTAATTATATCTTTTAATAAGTTTATTATCTTGAATGAATCTTCTAGTGATGGATTGTACTCGTAAAATTTACATTTTTTCTTTTCTACTTTTATTACTTTATTAACTTGTAAATAATCTTTATCATTTAATGAAATATCACTTTTAATGATTCTATCATTTGGTATTTCTATAAAATAATTCTTATTATCTACCAATGATTCAATATCTATTTCTAGTGATTTCTTTGTTTCAAAACTCATAATATTTTTAATATGTTCTTTTATCTCTTTACTTTCACTTCCATTAAAAGGTATTTTGATTTCATTAAAATAATTTATTATCTCTTTTAGTTTAGTATTTACTTTATCATCAATTTTTATATTTTTATCTGGATTAATTTTTTTATATACTATTTTATAAATCATACTATAAATTAAATTTGTAGAAAAATTTAAAACATTATCATAATATAATTTTAAATCAAGTATATCAGAGAAGTTTTCTCTTTTTTCAATATTAACAAATCCTTTTTTGGTTAACAAATTAAAATTGCTATATATAAACTCTAAATCAATAAACTTATATTCTTTATTCATACTCTTTATCTTTTCTAACAAGACATGAAAAAAGTCTAAATCACAATTAAATTTATCCATAAAAGCAATAATAAAATAAAACTTAGAATATAAAAAATTATTATCTAATATCTCTATCTCAAATGGAAAATCAATAGTCAATTTAGTTAAACAAAAATCAAGATTAGATAAAAATATTTCATAATTACAAAATTCATTTTTTATTGTTCTAATTATAATTTTGTTACCAAATTTATCTAATTTAAAATTTAATTTACAAATAATGTTATCTTTTATAATTGGTAATTTTATTAACATATTAAATATAAATAAAAATATTTATTTAAATCACAAAATAATTTATATTTATTTATAATTTCATTTTCCTAAAATAATTTATGAATTTGAAACTAATACATAAACTCTTCTTTTATATTCTTCATAATTTTCAGTAAATAATTTAGATGCATCTACATTAGCTGGTGATTCAGTATTTGGGTCACTTAACATAGAAATTATACTCATCATTATTGAATTAACACCATGACTAGGATTCCATCTTTCAGAATCTTTTTCATAATTATATTGATCTACACCTTCATGTAAAATTGAAATACATACTTCACCATTGACATAAATATTAGGATGTAAAAGTTCAGAAATAAATTTTACTTTAGGTGGAGTTAAAGGATAATCTTTACCAAAACTAATTGTACCATTAAAAATTCCTCCTTCATAAAGAGTATCAGATGGGCCAATTATTGCAAAATTCCATTCAAATAAATTATTATTTATTATATTGACACTATAAAATGGATTTGGATCATTAATACATTGCTTGAATTCACTTTGTAGCCGTTTTAAGCTTGACATATATTATTAGATTCAATAAAAAAAAATTATTTTTTTCAATTTTTATGTACCACTAAGCTAAACACATTGTAATTTTTAAACCGTCTCTACACAGATCATCATGATTATCGTAAGTCTGACTTTTAAAAAATGAAGGAGGTAATTCAATTTGATCATTATTAAATTTAATCGAAGTATTATCAATTTCCATCCCGTTTGAAAAACAGCTATCATCAGTAAATTCTGATAAAAAAGACGAAATACTATCATTGTCATTCTCCAACTCATTATCAGAAAAATAATTATCCTCTAAATTTTGAATCGGTTTTATATTCATTCCATATATGTTACCTTTATTTACAAATTCAACTATATTAATCATATTTTCTCTGGACAAATAATTATCTTTGGATTGTATTATACCATTTTCAATTGCAAAGTCAAATATTGAACATCTAGATACTCTATCTATTGAATGATCACATGAACAACACTTCTTTATACAATGTGAAAATTTCTTTCCGACATCACTAGAACACAAATTTTTTGAAATACCATTTTCAACATAATGATTATATGGACACTTTCCATTTATCATATCAGGACACCTTATTCCATTAGTACAATTCCTCTCAAGATTCTTTTTTCTTTGTTCCTGTTGATAAGAATAAAAGCCATCTTCGTAAACCCAGATTCTTTTAATCTTATTTAAATCTTCGTTTTCCTTAAGTTTAATACTATTTGGATAAAACTCTCTTATATACTTTTTCATCATAACAGTATCATTTCTAGGTATATATTTGTGACCTTTCCTCAAAGGATCCCTAGCATACATAGGGCACTCAACCCATTGTTTCTTAGAATATCCTGACTTATGTTCAGCATCTCTAAGACTTTTTGTCCTAATCCAATCCATTCCAGCAGACTTGTCATTCCGATACATATAATCATTTGACTCTCCATCCCATTTTATATAACTTGGTAAATAATGAGGACATCTAGTAGTATTATCAGGATATGATAAACTATTTTCTTTAGGACAAATATTACCATCTGATTTGTCATAACTAGAATCTTTATCAGTGTATACTGATGAAGATCCACTATTCCTGCGCTGTCCACAGGAATAAGAAGACATAATTACTACCGAATCATTATGATTCGAGTAATTATTACAATTAAGATTATTATAATTAAGTTCTTTACTATTAAACGACTGCATAATTAATTTCGATATCGGGATTTGAGAATAAAATATTCAATTTTTTTTGCATTACCAAATAGTTACTCTTTCTTCATTATTTTTATATATTGAACCATTATTTATATTAAAAACATCATAAAATTCATCGACATTTGTTAATATTCCATTAACTCTCCATTCTCCAGGAGAATGAGGATCTGTTTGTAATCTTCTTTTAATTTCTTCATCTCTAATATTTATTCTCCATACTCTTGCATAATTATAGAAAAACTCTTGTAATGCTTTTTTAATTTCATTATTATCAGTAATTTTTATAAGTGAATTCATAGAAATAACTACTCCTCCTAAATCAGCTATATTTTCTCCTAATGTTAACTCACCATTAACAGGTAATTCTAAAATTTTATAATTTGAAAATTGATTTTTTAATTTATCTGTAATTCTATTAAAAGTAATTATATCTTTTTCTTCATACCAATTATTCAAGTTTCCATCCTTATCAAATTTTCTTCCTTGGTCATCAAAACCATGTGTAATTTCATGTCCAATAACAACACCAATTCCACCATAATTTAAAGAATCTGGATAATCATCAGAAAAAAATGGTTTCTGTAAAATTGCTGCTGGAAATACAATTTCGTTATATTGTGGAGAATAATAAGCATTAACGTCAAAAACATTCATAAACCATTTTGATTTATCTTTTTCTTCATATAATTCTTTAAGATCATCATAAAATAAAAATCCCTTACAAATTAAACAGTTTTGTAAAAAACTATTATCTTTTGATAGTTGACCATATAATAATGAATAGTCTTTAAATTTATCAGGATATCCTATTTTAACGTTCATACTGTCTAACTTATCAATTGCATTCTTTTTTGTTTGATTTCCCATCCATTTATTATTTACTAATCTATTTCTAAATTCATTTTTTACATTAGAAACTAATTCTAGTGCTCTCTTTTTCGATTTTTCAGGAAAATAGATACTAACATAAATTTTTCCTATTATTTCCCCAATTAACTCTGATTCTATATCAACTACTCTCTCCCATCTATCAGTAATTTTTTTAGCACCACCTAATCTTTTATGATAAAAATTATAAATAACTTCAATTACATTTTCATTTAAAAAAGGTCCAACTTTTAGTAAAAACATCCACATAAAATAATGTACTAAATCATTTAGATCTAAATTTTCAATTAAATATTCATATTTTTCTATAAATTTTACATTACAAACATTTATTTTTTTTAATTCTTTGCCTCTAAAAAAATCCTGACACTTTACAAAACTGTTTAATTTATTTAATCCTAAATACTTAAAATTTCTGCTAAGATTATTGAATGTTGTTGGATTATCTAACTTTGTAGGATCTCTTTTCTCTACATTTGAGTAAGTTACTTCTGCTAATTCTTTTTCTATATTAAATATTTTTTCTAAATTATCATCACTGATTTCCATAAATAATGATAAATAATTTTTCATAAAAACTTTGTATTCATCTAAAATATCTTTTTTTTGTTTACTAAAATAATAATCTTTATCAGGAAGTCCTAAACCACCAGCTTCCAAATGCAAACCATTTATATTTGAATTTTTTAGATCAGGTGAAACATCAAAATATATTGGTGTATTAATTCCATTTAATGTAAATACATTAAAAACATTGTCTATTAATTCATTTTTATCTTTTGAATTAAAAATTTTTTGAACAAAATCATTAAGTAAATATTTATAATCAATTGAACTATTATTTTTACTTGAAATATGTAAATTCTTTAATATATCTTTTTCCATATCATTTAAAATATTATAAGAAATATTATCAATAGCACTATCATCAATTATTTTTCTTACATTACTTCTACTTTCTTCTCTTAGAACATCAAAAGTACCCCATCTATTTTTGTCTTCAGGGATTTTATTATCACTAATCCATTTTTTATTTACATGATTATAGAAATCGTTTCCAATTTCATAATCTTCTGATAAACTAAATTCAGTTAAATTTATATTATTAGAAAAATTACTAGACATATAAATTAATAATGATAATTTATTTTGATTCATTTTTAACGAATCTAAAGATTTTTATTTACAAACATATTAAACATCTTTACCTTACACAATTACTTCAACTTGTCCTTCGATTGTATTATTTACTGTATTAACAGTTGATTTCATTTCTAATTTTTTACTACTTTCCAATTTGTTATATATTTCTTCTTCAATTGTATTTCTGGTTAAAATTCTAATTACTTTTACTTTCTTTTCCTGTCCTATTCTACATGCTCTAGCTATAGCTTGAGATTCAATTGCTCTTACTTCTTCTGGTGTTTGATCAATAGGTTCAACAAAAATAATATGAGTTGCTTCAGTTAAATTAGTTCCTGATGCAGATTTCTCAAGTGATAACATGATTACATTATCTTCATTATTATCATTCTTAAATTTACTAATAGCAGCATTTCTTCTATGAACATTTCCTTGAATAAAAGAGTTACTTACTCCATTTTCTTTTAATGCACTACCAATTAAATGTAACATTCTATCCCATTGAGAAAATATTATTAATTTATTATTATCATCAATTACAAGCTGTCTTGTTAAAGATATAAGTTTTCCTAGTTTTGATCCATATTTTTGAATTAATGGGTTATCTACTACCTCTTCATTCTTCTTTGATGCCATGTCTTGAGTCAAATAAATATCTGTACCTTTAAGATCATTTTTACAATAAGGACAATTTTTCTTTACTGTTAAACACATATCTAGACAGTCCTTACAAAACATATGTCCACATTGAGTTACAACTCTATTCTCAATCTTATCCAAACATACCGAACAATTTTCATCATTATCTACTTCAGAATCATTTGTAATCTTTTCAACAATTTTTAGGAAATAATTTGCTTCTGATATCTTTGTTTCATACATTTTCTTCAACATATTATATTCCTGAACTTGAGGATTAAGATTATCTAATTTCTGTTGATATTTCTCTATTAATGATTTATTGTGTTTAATCAATACATCTTCAATTTCACTCAAATTAACTTCTTTAGTATCAAATAATTGACTCATTGTATCGGTAGCCAAAATATGACAACATATTTGTTGTAACAAAACTCTTGAATAACTACTATCCTTTTTAGATTCATATATTTTTTTCTCGAATTCAGTTAGATCAACCCAATTAATTTCTTCATCGTAACCAATGATATTAACATCTGTATCCTCTTTTCTATGTCTAATCATTACATGATTAAGTAATTGATCAATCATATATTTTTTAGAAAATACAGCATATGATTCCTTATTATAAAGTGATCCATAAGATCTATAACCACTAGAAACACAACTACTATATTTTTCCCATTTATTTTCATGAAATATTTTACAATCAATAAACTTTAGACAGTTGGATACACCGCTAAAATTTACAAAAGGAGTTCCTGAAACAAACCATTTATAATCTGCAAAACAACTACTCAACCAATCAGACATATATTCAGACATTGATGCACTAGTTAACTGTAATCCAAATATTTCATGAGCTTCATCAACAATCAGCCTATGAAAATTAAAGTGCTCTAAATTTGGTTGCTTCTTATTATAAATATCTTCTCCGGATTTAGTCCAACCTAAAATTAAATTTTTTAAGGTATTGATTCTCTCATCATGACCATAATTTGATGGAGTACATTGTCTATAATTTACAGAAGGATAATATTTAAAATTCATTAAAAATTGTTGAGTAACAATTACAATATCAGCTTCAATTATATCCTTATATGTTAAAGGAGTATGACTATTTTTAGTTAATAATGAAATAATATTAGCTTTACTATTTACTTTTAAAACTTCAGTTTTCCATTGTTTTGCTAAATGAGCAGGACAAACAATAAGTGTAGATTTAGTGTTTATTCTTCCCCATTCATCAACATAATTTTTTGCTGAAGTATAATCAATATTAAATTGTCT
>MDTG01184827.1_pt1 | contig 12543 bp, 8 predicted proteins | sample 811421 | NCBI WGS metagenome assembly MDTG01 (sample SAMN05326645, study PRJNA326480) | marine metagenome | isolation source: seawater | place: Pacific Ocean: South East | collected 2011 | reverse complement strand
CTTCAATTCATTATGGTCCCATAGCTCAATTGGATTAGAGCGTCTCGCTACGGACGAGAAGGTTGAGGGTTCAAATCCTTCTGGGACCTCCAAGATTAACAAATTTAGGAGATAATTAAAATTGAAAAAAATTGTAATCATAGACACCCAAAGCAGCAATATTCTTAGTTTACATAGAGCAGTTAAAATATTTAATTCTAATGTGGAGGTAAGTACAGATCCCAAAGAAATTTTAACCGCTAACAAAATATTTTTTCCTGGGGTTGGTGCTTTCAAAAAAGTTATGCAATCTCTTGAAAAAAGAAATTTAACTAAGACTTTGATTAAGGCTAAAGAAATGGGAATTCCAATTTTTGGAATTTGTCTTGGTCTACAGTTATTTTTTAACGAAAGCGAAGAATTTGGAAAAAGTAAAGGTTTAGGTTTTATTGATGGAAATGTAAAAATGCTGCCGAAAAACTCAAAAACTAATCAAGAATTGAAAATTCCAAATATGGGCTGGTTTAATTTAAATATTAATAGTGAATTTAAAAATAATAAATTTGCAAAATTTGTTAATTCACTTGAACAAAAAAATTTTTATTATTTTATTCACTCTTATTTTGTTAATCCTGCTAAAAAAGAAAATATAGTAGCCACTTATAGCTTTGGAGGTCATGAAATTCCCGCTATTGTTTCAAGAGATAACTTAATTGGTTGTCAATTTCATCCAGAAAAAAGTGGAAAAAGAGGTTTGGAATTAATTTCAAGCTTTTTGCAGTTATCTATTTAGCAAAAGTTGTTCAATAATTTTTTTAGAGTTGTAATTTTGTTTCCATTTAGGATAATGATTTCTAAATTTTTTCATACTTGAGATGTACCATATATGGTCCCCAATTCTGTTTTCTTTTTTTACTTCTTTTTTAATGTAAATATTTCCTATTTTTTCAATTAAATTAATTGCTTCCAATATAGAACAATTAGATTTTCTTCCACCCCCCATATTATAGATTTCACCTTTTCTAGGTTTTTTAAAAAATTCCCAAAAACAAGAAACAACATCAGAGCTATGAATATTGTCTCTGACTTGTTTACCTTTATAACCAAAAATAAAATATTTTTTTCTTTCTTGTGCTACTTTTACTAAATAGGATAAAAAACCATGCAATTTTGCCCCTGAATGATTTGGTCCAGTTATGCAACCAGCTCTAAAACAGACAGTTTTAAGACCGATATTTCTCCCATATTCTTGAGTAACAATATCAGCATAACTTTTTGATGCACCAAAAAAACTATGAACACAATTATCAATAGACATTTTTTCAGAAATTCCATTTTTAAATAAATGACTTCTATTTATTTCCCATCGTGTTTTTTTTCTCAATTAATGGCAATTTATTTGGATTATCTCCATAAACCTTATTTGTTGACATAAAAATAAAGGGAGAGTCGTAGCAATACCTCTTTGTTAGCTCCAAAAGATTTATTGTTCCTGTTGCATTAATATCAAAATCTTTGAAGATATTATTTTTTGCCCAATCATGAGATGGTTGTGCAGCACAATGTATAACTAATTTAATATTTTTTTTATATTTTTTAAAAATTTTTTCTAAACCTTTATAATTTGTAATATCAATATTAAAATGTTTATAAAATTTAAAATTTTTCTCTAGTCTATTTTTTATCCAATTTACGTCACCATCTTTTCCAAAAAAACTTTTTCTGGAATTATTGTCAATACCCAAAATTTCAAAGCCCTTTTTTGAAAAAAACTCAGATGCTTCTGAGCCGACCAATCCGCAAGAACCTGTTATCAAAACTACAGCCATTGATTTAAATATTTTTTTTTGTTATTTATTAAGTATAAAAATGAAATTTTTAACACATTTATCCCTTCAAAAAGCAGTTTTGTTATTTTTGATTATTGTTTTTATCATAATTCTCATTTTATCACTTGTACTATAAATAAGATACAATAAGCAATATTGCTCCCAATATTATCCTATAAGCTACAAAAACACTTAAATTAAATTTTTTCAAATAGACCAAGAAGTATTTAATAGTTAGATAAGAGAATATAAATGAAAATAATGTAGTAAGAATTACACCAGTATTTAATATGATATTATTTTCTATTAAAAGTTCGTAAAAACCATAAACACTCCAACCCCCTAATGCTGGTATGGAAAGTAAAAAGGATATCTTAGCAGCATCTGTTCTATTGAATTTTAAAAATCGAGCTCCTGTTATTATTATTCCCGATCTACTTACGCCAGGTACTAATGCTAAAACTTGAAAGAGACCTACTATCAATGCATTTTTCAATGTAAAATTATTTTTCATATTTTGTTTAACTTTAAATTTATCTGAAATATAAAGTAATAAGCCAAATATAATCGTTGTCCAACCTATTACCTCCAATGTCCTGAAATTTGAAACTAACCCATATTTTATTAGATAATACCCAATTAAAAATAGAGGTATTGAGGATATTATTATTTTTAAAAATAAATTTTTATTTTTTGTAAATTCGAAAAGTTCGTTTCTAAAGAAAAAGACTACAGCAATTAAAGATCCAAAATGGGCACTTACATTAATAAGAAGCTCAACATCTTGATATCCAAATAGTTTGGATAATAAATTTACATGTGCAGATGAACTTACAGGTACAAATTCGGTGACACCCTGAATTATTGAGATCAAAATTATATGAAGAAAATTTTCCATGAATTGATTATTGATTTATATTTTACACAAGCTTTCCTATCATCCAAATTATTGCATAACTGATATGCACAAAAAAACACAGAAAATAGGCATTTTTCTTAAGAAAAGGTAAACAACAGTGACCTAAATATCCTTTAAATTTAAATTTTGTTGTCTTATCTTTTTTAAATGTCAGAAAAAATGCTTAAATTTGTAGATATAGGTCAGCAAACACCTCCTAAAAGATCTATAGATCAGAGAAAAAAAGATTTTAAAGAAATTTATGATGAATACATAAATAGGAAAGCCAAAGAACAATCTAGCCGATGTTCTCAATGCGGAGTTCCTTTTTGTCAGATTCATTGTCCTTTACACAATAATATTCCAGATTGGTTAAAATTAACAGCTGAAGGAAGATTAAAAGAAGCTTACGAGCTATCTCAAAGCACCAATAACATGCCAGAAGTTTGTGGAAGAATTTGTCCTCAAGATAGATTGTGTGAGGGAAATTGTGTAATTGAAAAATCAGGTCATGGAACAGTTACAATTGGTTCAGTAGAAAAATACATAAATGATACTGCATGGGAAAAAGGATGGGTAAAGCCGATTAAAGTTAAAAAGGAAAAAAATCAATCAATAGGAATAATTGGAGCTGGTCCAGCTGGACTTGCTTGTGCTGAGGAACTAAGAAAATCAGGGTATAAGATTACAATATATGACAGATATGATCGTCCAGGTGGATTGTTAATCTATGGTATTCCTAATTTTAAATTGGAAAAAATTGTAGTTGAAAGAAGAACCAACCTTCTGAAAGAAGCTGGTATAAAGTTTATACAAAATTTCGAAATTGGTAAAGACTCTACGCTTGAAGAACTTAAAGATAAGCATGATGCTATATTAATTGCGACAGGTGTTTATAAACCAAGAAATGTAGATATAGAAGGTGCTAATCTTGAAAATATATTCCCTGCAATGGAATTTTTAACAGCTTCTAACCGTAAAGGTTTAGGCGACAAAGTAAAACTATTTGATGACGGTACTCTTAATGCTGAAAATAAAAATGTAGTAGTAGTTGGTGGTGGAGATACAGCAATGGATTGTGTTAGAACAGCAATAAGACAAAAAGCCAATTCAGTAAAATGCCTGTACAGACGAGATAAAGAAAATATGCCTGGATCAGCAAGAGAAGTAGGAAATGCTATTGAAGAAGGAGTAGAATTTTTATGGTTATCGAGTCCAAATAAATTTATAGGAAAAAATAAAGTAGAAGCTGTTGAGGTTCAAAAGATGAAATTAGGAGAACCAGATTTGTCAGGTAGAAAAAAACCAGTTATCATTGAAAACTCTAATTATAAATTAAAAGCAGACTTAGTAATAAAAGCTTTAGGCTTTGACCCTGAAAATATACCAAAATTATTTGGTTCTGAAAAATTAGCTGTATCAAGATGGGGCACTATTAAAATTGATCTGACCTCAATGCAAACAAATATTAATGGAGTTTTTGCTGCAGGAGATATTGTAAGAGGTGCGTCTTTAGTTGTTTGGGCAATAAGAGATGGTAGAGATGCAGCTTTGCAGATTGAAAAATATCTAAAGTCAATTGAAACTAAAAAAGAAGTAGCAGCATGAGGTTATATTTAAAAAATAAGAAACTTTTAGAAAAAAATAATTCATATGATTCTTCATTGGAACACGATGCCTGTGGTGTAGGTTTAATAACATCCTTAGATGGAAAAAAAAGAAGAGATGTTGTGGAGTATGGTATTGAGTCGTTAAAAGCAGTATGGCACCGAGGTGCAATCGATGCAGATGGAAAATCTGGGGATGGGGCAGGTATATGCATTGAAATACCAAAAGAGTTTTTTTTAGAAAAAATAAAAGATACCGGTCATCAACACACTGATACAAATGAAATATGTGTTGGTATGATTTTCTTGCCAAAAACTGAGTATTCGGATCAAGAAAAGTCAAAAACTATCGTTGAACAAGTTTTAATAGAGAATGATTTTTATATTTATGGTTGGAGACAGGTTCCAGTAAATCCCAATGTTTTAGGGAGTACAGCAGAGTCTAATAGACCAGAAATTACTCAAGTAATTTTTAAAAATAATAAATCAATGGAAAGAAATGATTTGGAGCGTTTACTTTTTGAATCTAGAAAAAAAATATTAAAAATTACAAGAAGTCAGCAAATTAATGATTTTTATATCTGTTCGTTAAGTTCACGTTCAATAATTTATAAAGGAATGTTTTTAGCTGAAGCTTTATCTGATTTTTACCCAGATTTAAAAGACAAAAGGTTTATTTCTAGGTTTGCAATTTTTCATCAGAGATTTTCAACCAATACTTTTCCTAGCTGGAAATTAGCACAACCATTTAGATGCTTAGCCCATAATGGCGAAATAAATACTTTGAAAGGAAATATTAATTGGATGAAAATTCATGAGCAAGATATGTCCAGTAATTTATTTAAAAATGTTGAAGATTTAAAACCCGTCATAACTCCAGGCAATTCAGACTCTGCTGCACTAGATAATGTTTTTGAACTATTAATTCATTCTGGAAAAACAGTTCCACTAATTAAACTAATGATGATGCCAGATGCTTGGTCAAAGAGGAATAAAATTTTGCCTAAGTCCCACCAACAACTTTTCGATGTTCTTAATAGTACTATTGAACCATGGGATGGCCCCGCAGCAATTTGTGCAACAGATAGCAAATGGGCAATTGCAGCAACAGACAGAAACGGTCTTCGTCCACTGCGTTATTCAATTACATCGGATAATATATTTTGTGCAGGATCAGAAACTGGAATGGTAGAAATTCCTGAAAATAAAATAATATCAAAAGGTAGACTTGGACCAGGACAGCTCATTGCTGTAAATTTAAAAAAAGGAAAGATTTATAAAGATAGAGAAATTAAAGATTATTTATCAAAGGACTACAAGAAGTTTCATAAACAGATTATTCATTTAGATAAAAAAATTACAACTGAAAAAGAATTTTTTAATTTTACTGATGAGGATTTAAGAAAAAGACAATATCTTTCTGGATACAGCATAGAGGATTTAGAGCTGATACTTCATCCAATGGTGGAAGATGCTAAAGAGGCTACAGGTTCAATGGGAGATGATACCCCAGTTGCTGTATTATCAAATCATTATAGACCAATCTCACACTATTTTAGGCAAAATTTCAGTCAAGTTACCAATCCACCAATCGACTCTTTAAGAGAGAACAATGTAATGAGTCTAAAAACTAGATTTGGCAATCTTGGAAACATCTTAGACTTTGAGAATCTAACAAAAGAAAATATTTATGTTTTAGATAGTCCTATCTTAAGCAATTCACAATTAAAAAAATTTAAAAACATTTTTTCTGATAAGGTTAGGGTTATAGACTGCACATTTGATATAAAAAGAAATCTTAAAACAAGAATTGAAGAAATAAGGGATGAAGCAGAAGTTGCTGTTAGGGAAGGTGCAAATCACCTAATTCTTTCAGATCAAAATATTTCTGAGGATAGAGCTGTAGTACCAATGATTTTAGCAGTAGGGGCTGTACATTCAAATTTAGTTAAGCTTTGTATCAGGGGATATGCATCTATTAACGTTCAAACATCAGAGGCAATGGATACACATTCTTTTGCTGTTCTTATAGGTGTCGGTGCAACAACAATTAATCCTTATTTAGCAATAGACAGTATCCGACAAAGATATGAAAAAGAATTATTTGGCAAATTAGATTTTGAGTCTTGCGTACTTAGATTTAAAAGGTCAATAAATGCTGGTTTATTAAAGATCATGTCTAAAATGGGAATATCCGTATTAAGTTCTTATAGGGGTGGATGCAATTTCGAAGCAGTAGGTTTGAGCAGAGGGTTAGTTGCCGATTATTTTCCCGGTATGATATCTAGAATATCAGGGATCGGAGTGTATGGTATAGAGAAAAAAATTAAAGAACTTCACTCTAAAGCTTATCAAAAAAATGTAGTAGTCCTTCCTATTGGCGGTCTTTATAAATATAGAAAAACAGGAGAGGATCATCAATTTCAAGGTAACCTAATACATCTTTTACAAACTTCTGTTGGTAAAAAATCATATGAAATTTTCAAAAAATATTCTGATGGTATAAATAATTTAAATCCTACTAATCTTAGAGATCTTCTGGAATTTAGAAAAATAAAAGAACCAATAAATATCAAGGACGTGGAGTCAATTGAAAAAATCACACCAAGATTTGGTAGTGGAAGCATGTCCCATGGGGCCTTATCATCAGAAGCTCACGAAACACTAGCAATAGGCATGAATAGAATTAAAGGTGCTTCATGTAGTGGAGAAGGGGGCGAAGATGAAAAAAGATCTAAGCTTTTGGAAAATGGAGACTCAGCAAATTCAAAGGTTAAACAGGTTGCTTCAGCCAGATTTGGTGTGACTGTGAAATATTTAAATAATTGTAAAGAGATTGAAATTAAAATTGCTCAAGGTGCAAAACCTGGTGAGGGAGGACAGTTGCCAGGATTTAAAGTTACAAAAGAAATTGCAAATCTTAGATATTCCACTCCAGGTGTTACATTAATTTCTCCACCACCCCATCATGATATTTATTCGATAGAGGATCTTGCTCAATTAATTTATGATCTAAAACAGGTCAATCCACACGCAAGAGTAGGAGTTAAATTAGTTGCAGCTACTGGTATCGGAACAATAGCCGCAGGAGTTGCAAAGGCTAAAGCAGATGTAATTCTTATCTCGGGTCATTCGGGTGGTACTGGAGCCAGTCCACAAACAAGTGTTAAATATGCAGGTGTTCCATGGGAAATGGGATTAACCGAAGCAAATCAAATATTAACTTTAAATAAACTCAGACACAAAGTTACATTAAGAACTGATGGTGGAATTAAAACGGGCAGAGATGTTGTCATCGCTGCTATGATGGGTGCTGAGGAGTTTGGCATGGGGACATCATCTTTAATTGCAATGGGTTGCATAATGGTAAGACAATGTCATTCTAATACCTGCCCAGTTGGTGTCTGTTCCCAAGATAAAAAATTGAGAGAAAAATTTACAGGGACACCAGAAAAAGTTGTAAACTTTTTCACTTTTGTGGCAATGGAAGTAAGAGAAATTTTAGCTTCACTTGGATTTAAAAGTTTAAATGAAATCATTGGAAGAACAGATCTTTTACACCAGGTGAGTAGAGGGTCACCAAATCTTGATGATTTAGACTTAAACCCTTTGCTAGTTCAAGCAGATCCAGGAGAGAATAAGAGACATTCTAAGAATGATCTTATAAATTTAGTACCTGATAATAGTGTAGATGAAAAAGTATGGAAAGACGCGAAAATAAAAATTAAAGAAAAAAATAATCTTTTTTATAATATGAAAGTTAAAAATACTGATAGGGCTATAGGCACCAAATTATCTCACTACATATTAAAAAATTGTGGAGATAATTTTACAGAAAATTTCCTAAATCTTAATTTAAATGGTTCTGCCGGACAGTCTCTAGGGGCTTTTCTTTCTAAAAGTATCAAGATTAAATTATCTGGAGATGCAAATGACTACGTTGGTAAAGGTTTGTCAGGTGGAACAATTGTAGTGAGTCCTTCGAAGGATAATAAATTTAAAACTAATCAAAATACCATAATTGGAAATACAGTATTATATGGCGCGACATCCGGAAAACTCTTTGCGGCTGGAAAAGCTGGAGAAAGATTTGCAGTAAGAAATTCTGGTGGGATTTCTGTTATTGAGGGCTGTGACGCAAACGGCTGCGAATACATGACCGGAGGAGAGGTAGTCATTCTAGGCAAAATAGGGGATAACTTTGCAGCAGGAATGACTGGTGGAATTGCATTCATATACGATCCAGAAAATACTTTTGAAAACTATGTTAACCCAGCGTCAGTTGTTTGGCAAAAACCAGAGACAAAATATTGGAAAGACAGACTAAAAGTTTTAGTTGAAGAATATAACTCAGAAACAAAATCAAAAGTTTCCGAAAGTATTCTAAAAAACTTTACTAAAGAGGTAGAAAATTTCAAACAAGTTTGTCCAATAGAAATGTTGAATAAACTTGAAAATCCAATTACTTTGAAAAAAAAGATTTTGCAAACAGGATAAAATTTATGAAAATCTTAATCACAGGAGGCTGTGGATTTATTGGTTCTAATCTTGGAATATTTTTAAAAGAGAAAATCAAAAATGCTAAAATTACAAGTATCGATAATTTATCAAGAAAAGGTTCAGAATTTAATAAAAAAAGATTATTAAAAAAAAAAATTAAAAATTTTAAAATTGATATTTCACAAAAAAACAATCTTGTTAAACTTCCAAAGTTTAATTTAGTAATACATTGTGCTGCTGAACCGGCTATTGAAGCTTCAAGGAAAAAAATCCATGAAGTTTTTAATTCAAATTTAGTGGGAACATTTAATATTTTAAATAAATGTATAAAAGATAAATCAAATATAATTTATCTATCTAGTTCAAGAGTTTATTCTATAAAAGATTTATTTAAATTAAAAAAGAAAGGTTCCATTAAAGAAAGCTTTAATGTTGAAAATTCAAAATCTATTTATGGTTTTACAAAACTCAGCTCAGAGTTACTTATAAAAGAGTACTCATATCTTCATAAAATAAATTATATAATAAATAGAGTGGCTTTAGTCTCTGGTCCGTGGCAATTTGGAAAAGAGGAACAAGGTTTTGTAAGCCTCTGGGTATGGAGACATTTGAAAAGATTAAAACTTAGCTATATTGGTTTTGGAGGAACTGGAAGACAAGTTAGAGATGTTCTGCATGTAATAGATTTATGTGAATTAATTTTTATACAAATTAAAAAATTAAAAAAAATTAATAATAAACTTTTTAATGTAGGGGGTGGCAAAAAGAATTCCCTAAATCTTCTTGAACTTACAAAGCTTTCAAGAAATATAACAAAAAATAAGATTAAAATATCCTCAATTAAAAAAACCTCTTCTTATGATATTCCCTATTATGTCTCAAATTTGAGCTATGTAAAAAAAATCTACAAGTGGAAGCCAAAAAGAAATTTAAAAAAAATTATATTCGATTTATATTCTTGGATGAAACCTAATTCGTATTTGTTAAAAAAATATTTTTAGTATTTTAGAAAGTCCAAATCTTTTTGAAATAACTCATTAATTTTATTATGGTAACTTTCAGGGATTACATTCTTCCATTTATTGCTGGATCCCAAATTGAAAAAATTAATGTTTTTTTTTGATTTTTTTGAATAAATAGCTTCATCAAACCCAATTTCTTTTTCCATTTTTTTTAGTTTATCAAAACTAGTTGTTTCTAAACATTTTTTTATTTTTGATTTGTCCACAGAGGATTCAGAATTTGATAAATTGTTTATAAAGTTAATTATTTTTTCGAATGTTTCGTAGGTTTTACTTTCAAGATCCTCATACTTAACAAAAATTAATTTAAATGATTTATCATTTAACCAAGATTTATAATGCTGAGACCAAGAACTCAAAAAATGAAAATCTGCATAATCTTTTTCTCTTTGATCATGAATAAATTTTCTCTCGTTTAACATAAATTCAAGAGCATCATCATAACTTAGATCAAAATGATTTTTAAGAGAGGTTATAATATTTCTAGGATCTCTAATTATATAAACAGCCCCTAAAGTAAATTTTTTATCTGTAAAATTAAATCCGTTAATAGAATGTAAAGAATTATGTGTTTTGAATATTTTGATTTTTTTTTGATTTAATATGATTTGTTGAGATGATGACCAATATTTACTTACGTCTCCTGGTTTTTTGATTTCTTTTTTTAAAAATTTTTTTTGTGGATACTGTTCTATATTTTTTAGCAAACTGAAATCAAATTCCCCTTTCTCTGAATAATAATAAGAGGAAAGAAAAGACCTTACCCATGTGTTCCCGCTCTTGGGATATGATGCCAACCAAATAATCAAGATTACTCCTGATTAACTTATAAGTAATTTCTAAATAATAAGTACTGAGGCTAAACGCATATCACTTATGTTATCTAAATAAAGATTTATTTTATAAGATTAATTTTCTGACAAATTGTCACATACTTGAAATAATATTATCTAATTCATTTAAAATTTTTTTTATATTTTTTTTGTTAGATAAACTGTGGTCACCATTTTTTATTAAATAAAGTTTTTTTCTTGCATAAGGAAAAATTTTTAAAATTTTTTTAGAAAAAGATACTGGAACTGATGCATCTTTATTTCCATGAAACATACGAACATCTATATTTGAATTTATTTTTTTGGATAAGACTTTATTTTTTTTTCCATCTTTTATAAGTTGTCTTGTGATCGGATAGGTATACTCACCATGTTTTATAATGCTAATTCCATTTTTGATAATTTCATTTTTTATTTTTTTTGTAAATTTTTTCCACATCAATCTGGTCAAAAATTCAGGTGCCGAACCGATTCCAACAAATCCTTTAATTTGACTTTTAAAATATTTAAATTGAATTAATGATAGCCATGCGCCCATACTAGATCCAATTAAAATAAAATCATTTTTTTTAACCAATTTTTTTATTACAATTTTTACTTCTTTACTCCATTTGCTTATATTACCATCAGTAAATCTTCCCGATGATTTTCCGTGCCCAGAGTATTCAAGTGCTAAAAAACCAACTTTTTTTTTTACAGCATACCTTAAGAAAGCTTTTGGTTTTTTACCTGTGATATCTGACTGAAATCCAGGAAGAAAAATTATATACAGATTATCTTTGTAATAATTGTTCAAATATCTGAGTTTTTTTGTTTTTGATAATTTAAAATATTTAAATTTTTTCATATAAAGTTTATCTACTTAATCTGTTATTATATATTTATCATTTAGTTTAAATAAATGCTAAATTCATTTTTATGAAAATTCTATTAACTGGCGGCGCAGGTTACATTGGAAGCCATACTGCATTATCCTTAATTGATAACGGTCACTCAGTAACAGTAATTGACAACTTGATAACTGGCAATAAGATGCTAATACCTGCAAAAGCAAAACATTATAATTTTGATATTGCAGACGAAAATTCAATACAAAAAATTCTAAAAGAAAATAAATTTGATATAGCTATCCATTTTGCTGGTCTCACAAGGGTAGACGAGTCAATTAAATATCCTGAGAAATACCAACTTCATAACTTTGAAAAATCAAAAATATTTTTTTCATTATGTATTAGAAATAATCTTAAAAAAATTATATTTTCTTCAAGTGCTGGAGTTTATGGAAATAGTAACTCAAATAATTTAACCGAAGATAGCGAATTAAAACCGATTAATCCTTATGCAGAATCAAAATATAAAATAGAAAATTTTTTAATCGAAACCTCAAAAAAAGATAAAGTTGATTTCATAATACTAAGATATTTTAATGTAGCTGGAGCAGATAAAAGTAATAGGTCAGGACTTATTGCAAAGTCATCTACAAATTTGATTAAAGTCCTATGTGAAGTTGCTACTAAAAAAAGAGAAAAAATCATAATTAATGGAAATGACTACAAAACTAAAGATGGCACAGCTATAAGAGATTTTATACATGTGACCGATATAGCTGATATGCATGTGCTAGCTGCTAATCAACTATTTAAAAATCCTGTTTCAAATATTTTTAATTGCGGTTATGGGAAAGGATATTCTGTTAAAGAGGTTATTACTGAAATGGAAAATATTATAAAAAATAAATTACAAGTAGAAATTGGACCACGAAGACCAAGTGATATTCCAGTTTCAATTGCAAACAGTGATAAATTTAAAAAAGAATTTAATTGGAAACCAAGGTTTAATAATTTAAATATTATTTTAAGTTCAGCATTAAGCTGG
>MDTG01114677.1_pt1 | contig 12543 bp, 14 predicted proteins | sample 811421 | NCBI WGS metagenome assembly MDTG01 (sample SAMN05326645, study PRJNA326480) | marine metagenome | isolation source: seawater | place: Pacific Ocean: South East | collected 2011 | reverse complement strand
TTCTTTTTAAATGCATTTTCTACTAGCTTTAGAGAGGCTTTAGTGACTGATGCAAAGTTTCTGAATTCATAATTATCTTTTTTAAAATTAGACAAATCGAATAATTTTTTTTCAAGATCCAAAAAAATATCCTTAATACTATTCGATGTCTCAAATGTTGTTGACTCAGTATTTTTATTTTGAGTAATTTTAAAAAGTTCTCTTCTTAAATGTAATTCTTGTAGTGTTTCAAGATAGTTTGAAAAAATATTTTTAGAAAATACAATTTGATCTATTTGAAGGGAAAGATCTTTATGAGTTTTAGACTGAATATCTGGAATATAATTCTTTATTGTATCAATAGAAATATTTTTTTGAGACTTATGAAAATCCTCTAATATTTGATATATCTTTAAATTTTCTGCGTTAGCAAAAAGAGAATTATCTAAATATTCAAAATGTGTGTCTATTAAATCTGGATGTTTGAGTAAATAAGCAATTACTATTATCTCAATATCATTGTCTTTTAAATTCTCAAAAGTCTTCTGCATATAATGTTAAGTTATTTATAAAATAAAAAAAAGATAGTCTCAGGCAGAAGTTTTAGGGGATAAAATCTCAATATCAAGTGAACAATTTACTTCCGGATGTAAATCTATGTCAACATGGTACTCACCGGTTGTTTTAATTTTGTTACCGAGCTTTATTGCCTTTTTTTCAATACTAATATCATTTTCACTTAGGAAATTTACAATGTCGGTAACACTTAGTGAACCATAAAGTTCACCATTTTCTTTTGCTTGAATCTCCTTAGTGAATTTTAGCTCATTGATTTTTAAAGCAGTCTCATTAGCTTGAGACATATTTTTCTCATCTTTTTTTAAAAGAGCCTCCTCAGAAGATTTAATTTCCTCAATATTTTGTTTAGTTGCAAATTTGGCTTTACCGTTTGGTATTAAGTAGTTTCTTGCATATCCATCTTTTACTGAAACAACAGAGCCAATATCCCAGTTTTTTTTAAATTTTTCTAAAACAACGACTTTAGTCATAGTATTACAGTAAAGATAAAAACCTTGCTTGTTTTATAGCCTTAGTAATCTTTGTATGAATAGACCTAGACATATTTGTAACTCTTTGGGGAATTATTTTTCCATTATCATTGGTAAATTTCTTGAGAATGTGTACATGCTTGTAGTCGAGCTTCATTAATTCTTCGTTTGAAATGTTTAAATTTTTTTTCATTAATTATCTTTATTTACTTGTGGAGTTACTTCTTCTAATTCATTAAATGATTTTGTTATAAGAAAACGAAGACAATCAGTATTGAATTTTAAAAAACCATCTAGTTTTTTTGGAAAATCTGAGGAGGAACTAAATCGCATGAATTTAAATGAACCTTTAGAATACTTTTGAATTGACGATTTTAGATTTTTAATACCCCAATCTTCTTTATAGCCAATAGATATATTATTATCAGAAAAAAACTGATCTATAGAGGTGTTAAGACTCTTTAATTGATCATTTGCAAGATCTGGTTTTACAATAATTGTTGTCTCATATATGTTACTCATGTAAAAAGAGTGAATATAGATATAATTTAACTATGTCAAATAAAAATCTTTCATTGCTTTTTACTGGTCAAGGCTCGCAATTTTCTGAAATGGGTGTTGATTTTGCAGACAAATATAACTGGGTAAAAGAAAGATACATTTTAAGTTCAAAAATACTTGGATATGATTTATTAGAGGCTCAAAGTAACCCTAGTTTACTAAATTTAACTCAATACAGCCAACCTATGATTTTTGTATTTAGTTCAATAGTAATTGACCTTTGTAGGGATCATTTACTTAAAAAATTCTCTAAAATCACATTAGCAGGTCATTCCTTAGGGGAATATTGCGCTCTGTATTTTGCTGAGTCGTTAAAGTTTGAGGAAATGCTTGAAGTAGTAAAATTTCGCGGAGACTCAATGTCAATTGTCTCAGACCCAAATAAATACTCAATGTATGCTATTTTAAAAAAAGAGGAGTTAAAGATAGATGAAAATTTGCTCGGAGAGGGAGTTTATATTGCTAATCTAAATTCTGATAGACAAGTTGTTATTTGTGGACTTAAAAATAAAGTCAATGATTTTAAAGAACAAAATCCTATAGGCAAATTTATACCATTAAATGTCTCAGCTCCATTTCATTCTAATCTAATGAAAGAAAGTGCAGAAATCTTTAAAGAAAAAATTAAAAATAATTTATTTAATAAAGTTAATATTGACCTAATTTCTAATCACAATCTTGTAAATTATAAAAATATATCTGAAAAAGATTATGGCAACCAACTAACTCTTCAGATACACTCCCCAGTTATGTGGGGCGAAACTATGAAAAATATTTTAAATGATGAAATAAATACTTTTATTGAAATTGGTCCAAAAAAAACTTTATTGAATTTTTTACCAAGGGATTTTGAAGGCGAAAAATTCTCACTTTGTAATATTGAGGATATCAATAATGTTTGATGATAAAAAATTATTAGTTACTGGTGGCACTGGTTCAATTGGAAGTTCTATTTGTAATTATTTTAAAAATAATGGTTGTAAAGAAATTTACTCAACAACCACAAATCTTAAAAAAGTAACATCTGATCAAGATTACATTAAGTTTAAAGAACTAAATTTGGAAAATATTGAAAACTTAAATTTAGATGAACTTTTTGATTTTGATATAGATTATCTTGTCTTAAATGCAGGTCTTAATAGAGATAATATTTTTTTAAGAATGTCTTCAGAAGAATGGAATAATGTAATAAACGTTAACTTAAATTCATCATTTTATCTGCTTAAACATTTTACAAAGAAAATGGTAAAGAGAAGATTTGGAAGGGTTGTATTTATTTCGTCAGTAGTGGCTCATACTGGAAATCCAGGTCAGGTAAATTATACGGCATCGAAAGCTGCTATATCAGGTCTCGTAAAATCACTGGCCTTAGAATTATCAACAAGAAATATCACAGTAAATAGTATAGCTCCCGGATTTATCCGATCTAACATGACTGACAGATTAAATGATGATCAAAAAAATGCTATTCTAGAGAGGATTCCTATGAAAAAACTTGGTGAATCTATTGATATAGCAAAGGCAGTAGGTTTTTTATGCTCTGAAAACGCCAATTACATAACTGGACAAACCTTACATGTGAATGGCGGCTTGGCATTAATTTAATTATTTGAATATTAACTATAATGTGGTAGGAACTTTTAAATTTATTACTAAGAGGATTTTAAAATGAGCGATATCGAAGAAAGAGTAAAAAAAATTGTAGTTGAGCATTTAGGTGTTGAAGAAGCAAAAATTCAGAGTGAGTCAAAATTCATAGATGATTTGGGAGCAGATAGTTTAGACACAGTTGAACTTGTAATGGCTTTTGAGGAAGAATTTGGTTGTGAAATTCCTGATGATGCTGCAGAAAAAATTGTTACACTTAAAGATGCTGTATCTTATTTAACTGCCAACTCTAATTAGTATTAGAAAATATAACAATTGAGGAAAGTAGTAGTTACTGGACTTGGCACAATTAATCCATTAGGTAATACTGTTGAAACCTCTTGGAACTCTCTTATTAACTCTAAAAGTGGTATATCGAAAATAACTAAATTTGAAGTTATCGATTATCCGTGCAAAATAGCAGGTACAATTGATGACTCAAATATTACAGATGAGATTGTAAGTTTAAGAGATCAAAGAAAAATAGATAGATTTATTACCTTGGGATTAATAGCTGCAGATGAAGCAATAAAGGACTCCGGTTTTATTTTTAATAACGAAAGCCCTCACAGATATGGAGTAATGGTAGGATCTGGAATAGGTGGGCTTGATACTATTTATAAAAATTCTTCAATTTTAGATAACAATGGTATAAGGAAAATTTCTCCTTTTTTTATTCCATCATCTTTAATAAATTTATTGTCAGGTCATATTTCAATTAAGTATAACCTTAAAGGCCCTAATAGCTCACCAGTAACTGCATGTGCAACTGGAACTCATGCTATTGGAGACTCCTTCACAATAATCAAAAACAATAAAGCAGATATTATGGTATGCGGTGGCGCTGAAGCAGCAATATGCCCCTTGGGTATCTCTGGCTTTTCTGCTGCTAGGGCTTTATGTGATACATTTAATGAAAATCCTAAAAAAGGTTCCAGGCCATGGGACAGAGATAGATCGGGATTTGTAATGGGTGAAGGTGCTGGGGTTCTGGTATTAGAAGAATACGAACACGCAAAAAAAAGAAATGCCAAAATTTATGGTGAAATTAAGGGATATGGGATGTCTGGAGATGCCTATCACATAACTAAACCCTCAGAAGATGGCAATGGAGGTTTTAGAGCCATGGAAATGGCTCTGAATGAGTCAAAGCTCAACTCTGATGAAATAGGATATGTAAATGCTCATGGAACATCAACGCCTGTTGGAGACACTATTGAATTAAATGCAGTAGAACAACTCTTTGGGTCAAATAAAAATTTATTTATGAGTTCAAATAAATCTGCTATTGGCCATCTTCTTGGTGCAGCTGGAGCGGTTGAAGCTGTATTTTCACTTATGTCTTTGCAAACTAAATGTCTCCCACCAACTTTGAATTTAGACAACCCAGATGTAATAACTTCAATTAATTTAATACCACATGTGTCAATATCTAAATCTGTAAAAAACATAATTTCAAATTCTTTTGGTTTTGGAGGCACAAACGCTAGTTTAATTCTTGGAATTTAAAAGTAAAAATTTTTGTATAGTTTTATCTTCACCCTCTGGTGCAGGTAAAACATCAATTTCAAAGCAACTTATAAAAATAGATAAGTCAATAGACTTATCTATTTCTTGCACAACAAGGCCAATTAGAAATGGTGAAATTAATAAAAGGGATTATATTTTTTTTACAGAAAAGCAATTTAACCTCAGTATAAAAAAAAATGAATTTATAGAATACGCTGAAGTATTTGGATATAGATATGGCACACTAAAAAAAACTGTGAAAAGTTTCTTTCACAAAAAAAAAGATGTTTTATTTGATATCGATTGGCAGGGGTATCAGCAACTAAAACAAAGTAACTTGGAGGTGGTGGGCATATTCATACTACCACCCAGTAAAAAAGCTTTAATTAATAGACTAAAAACACGTGGAAGAGATACCAAAGAGGAAATGAAAAAAAGAATGAATTTAGTACAAAATGAAATTTCTCATTTTTTAGAGTATGACTATGTAGTAGTAAACAAGGATTTAAAAATTTGTGTAAATCAAATCATGAATATTATTGCATCTGAAAGGTTGAAGAGATTTAGAATTATAGATCTAACAAAGTTTGTAAATAAATTTAGAAGTTAATCACTCTAAAGATTTTTATCAAATCACTTAGATTTAAATTTTCAGCTCTTAGATCTAAATTAAAACTATTTTCGATATTATATTTTTTTAATATTTTTCTCAGTGTTTTTCTTTTATAAGAGAAAATGTATCTTTTAAATTTTATAAAACTTTCTATCTCATTTTTTGATATCAAACTTTTGTTAAGTTTATTAAAAACTAAAACACTTGATTGAATTTTAGGTATTGGTCTAAAGCAATTTTTACTCACATTAAATTTAAGCTCTAAGCTAAAAAAACATTTAACAAGTGAATTTATTGAATTAAGATTTTCACTTAGAAGTCTTTCAGCAAATTCTTTTTGAAACATAAGTATCATTGTTTTAGGCAGATTTTTTATCAAAATTAATTTTTCTAAAACTTTTGAAGATAAATTATAGGGTAGATTAGAAATTACTAAGTCATAATCTTTATCCAAATTAGATTTAATTACGTCATTGTTTATAATGTTAATAAATTTATATTTTAAAAATTTTTTATTTAGCTCTTTAATTAAATCATTATCAATTTCAATAATATCGAGATTGTTTGGTTTTTTTTCTAAAATTTTTTCAGTTAATTTACCATCACCTGGACCTATTTCTAAAATATTTAAATTATACTGATTAATTAAATTAATGATTTTTGAAGATATATTTCTATCAATTAAAAAGTTTTGACCATATTTTTTCTTTAAATTGACATACATTTTATGAAGGATGTATTGTCTGATTTATTTTTAAATTTCAAATCTTTTGCTGTTCCGTGTGCCGGACTAATTCGACGATAACTTAGACCTAATGTCATATTAACCCCATTTTTATTTAAAATTTTAAAAGGGATTAATGCTTGATCATGGTAAGTGGATATAAAAAGTGTATTTTTGTCAAACTTTTTGAATGCGCTATCTGATGGATATGGGCCTGAAATTTTTTTAAAATGACTCTTTATCATTTTAGTAATTAAACTATCCTCTTTACCAATAGTTTTTTCTTCACCACAATGTGGGTTATAACATAAAAATTTAATTGATTTAAAATTAAGTTTATATTTTTTTAATTTTATAAATTTTATTATTAAATTTAGTTGATCTTTCAATTTTTTTTTATTCAAATTTTTATAAACATTTTTTAAATTTATATGTGTTGTTAAAGGTAAAACAGAGAACTTTTCACCATACATTAACATAGCAGTGCTTGTATTATTTATTTTTCCTAAATATTCAGTAATGCCGATAAATTTAATTTTTTTTTTAAATAAAGATTTATCTATTGGCATTGTTATAAGGTCGAAGCCTGTAGATTTCGATAAATAATTAGATATGTTAAGTTGATCTAATAAATTTTTATATTTTTCTTTAAATCTTGAGGAAATATTAAATATATTTAGCGAATTTTTATTATAATTAGTAAAATTAATAGGGTCAAAAATTTCATTAATTTCAATATTATTTTTTGATTTTTTTATATATTTTTTCAAATCTATTTTATTACATATAATTAAATATTTAATCTTATTTTTAAGATAACTATGAGAATTTAATATTATTTCAATATTTATCGAGTCTGTTTCCCCAAGAAAAATAAATTTTTTTCTCATTTTTTTTGTTTTTCATATATAAATTTATCAAAATTACCTTGAATTTTTAATTCGATATATTTTAAGATTTGTTTTTCAATAATTTCTTTATTCCTTTGATTAATACAGACATTATATTCGATATTATTTATTGATACTTCATATATCTTTGAGTCATTCTTCATATTTCCAAAGAATTCGTTGCTAAATTCGGTGTTATTTTTAAAGTCAACCAATTTTACTATTGTTAAACAATTATTTTCACTTATTGGTAATTTAAGGTTATTAAATGTACTGAAGACGTTTTTTAAATCATTGATATTAAAATTGTTGTAATAATAATCATAGACAAATTCATCCTTTGTTCTAAAAAATCTTATAATATCTAAAATTACATCAGAATTAATATTTTCTTTTCCTATTTCAGTATATATAGATTTATCAATACTTTTAAGGAAATCCTGATTATTCTCTTTTAGATTATTGATTACATTTTTAATAATTACTAAGTTTTTTAAAGCTTTTGAATTATTAATATTTTCATTATACTTTTCATAATGCATTTCCTTGTAATAACTTAAATCTAATTCAGAAATTATGACATTATTTTTGTCATAAATAACATTTGCGTAAGAAATATTTATAATAAAAAAAGAAATCGATATAAATAAAAGCAAATGTAATCTTTTATAAACCATAATCTACAGTTCCAGCCTCTTGAAAAAATAAGTCAGTAGTTTGTTGGTAGCCAAAAAAACCAAGGTATTCCATCCGGAAAGTTATACTCAAAAGTTCTTCAGGGCTAGTATTATAGTTATCATTATATTTTCTATTTGAATACTCTATTGTCAAATCTGAGCACTCATCAAAAATTTTCAGGCCTAATTTATCATAATATGAACTAAAGTTATTTTTTAGATCAATATTAGAACTATAGGCTAATATAAAATTATCATTTAATTTCTTTTCTAATCCTATTCCTAAATACTCAGTGTCATTGGAGTTTTCTAAAAAAGCATCCTTTTGTGTTTCATGATAATTAAGAGATATTTTTAAAGGACTATCTTTAATAAGACTTATGTTCATCTCTTTTTTTGCAAAACTTGCTTTATCGATTCTCATATCCAAATTTATATGAAAATCTTTATATTTAGTTTTACCCTCCATAGCATAATCTGATAAATGGCTTTGTTGATTTAGTTTTTGATTAAAATTATTTTTTTTCTTAAGATCATATGATTGATTTAGATTTAAATCAAAACTTTGATTTTTAAGTTTTAAATCAGTTTCTAGTCCATAAACTATTCTAGAAGTGTTTTCTCTAGCGTCAGTACCAAAAAATCTGTTATCAGAATATTGATTTTGATAATTAAAAGTTAAAGAATTACTGTCTTCATTAATAATATTACTTGATTGATAAACATCTTCATGATGAATAAGCTTAAATCTAGGTTTAATATTATCATTTAAATCATAGTAAAAGTCAGACGATAATATTAAATGGTGATATTTTTTGGTACTGTTTAAGTCAATATTATGTTCAAAAGTATAAGTACTAATATTATTTAAAATAGATAATTTATTATAAATACTAAAGTCATCAAAAGTTTGATTTTGCATAAAATAATTATTTACTTTAAGACTATTATTCTCAGATGGTAAATCGTTTAAAGATTTATCTCTTTTTATAAATCTGAAATCTATTTCATTGGAATTTGATAAATTATTTTTAAAATTTAAACTATTGTAATAATTCAAATGAGGTGAAAATGGAATGAATGAGACATTTGTTGAGTCAAAAGCCTCAACTGTAGTTATTTCACTTCTAAGATAATCGTTTTTTAAAACAAAATCGTAGTTATCTAATCTTAAATATATATCTTCAAATTTTATTGGATCTTGATTTAGCGATCTTGTTGTTGACGTGCTATTTGTCAAAACACCGTTTAAAGATAGTATTTTATTTCTGTCTAGAACTTGTTTTAAGTTTACTCTTACTGTATTACTGATTTGATTATTATTTTCGTTTTTTACATTATCTATATCAAAACTTAAATTACCTCCTGATAATTTGTGATTCAATTTAGTATTCAATTCATAATTATTGGTTAAATTGAATTCCTCTGAAAATGTAAATTTGGGTTTAAATTTAGCATCTGTTCTATCTCCAATTGGAAGATAGTAAGGTGTATAAATTCCAATACTTCCACCAATAGCAAATTCAATGGATGGAGTTAAAAATCCCTTTTGTCTCGGTGCTTTAGTACCATAGTGAGAGAAATATGGGAGATAAAATACTTTATAATCTGCAATTTGCAAAAAGGAGTCGTAATGTATAAATTTATCTTCTTCTATTTCATATTTTGTTTTATCGATTCTTAGTGACCAAGTGGGACAACCAAAATATCCAATTAATTCACATGAAGTTAAAAAATTGTTATAAAAGAAAATATCATTTTCAGATCTAGAGGCTTTATCGGAATCTATTTTTAAATCATCGTTATAAATATAACTAACTTTATTTGCTATAAAATTTTTAAGTTTAGTATCGCCTTTTAAATCTTTACCGCTAAGTATATTTGTCTCTTGATAAAGATAGAAATTACCAAAAACTTCAAATTCATTTTTGTTGTAATCAATAATACCTCTATCGACTAATATATTAGTATTCTCTATATTAATTTTAGAATTTTCTGCTAATTCAACTATATTTTTTTCTTCATCATAAATAATATTCGTGGTGTTAATATAGGTATCATCGTTTGCATTTAAAACAATAATTTGTCTAAGAATAAAAATAAATATAAAACAAAAAATTAAAATTTTATTCATTTATACTCTCTTTTAAAACAAGCATACCTATTATCATACTTGCTAGAATTTCTAATTCTTGTTTGTATAAACTTAGTGAATTATTAAAAATAAAAAATGAGTATAATAAAATTATTAAACAAACAAATATTGGAAAATATAAATTTTCTTTTGAATTAACAAATTTCTTATTCGAAAATATTAAAAAATTAAAACCAAAAAATAATGAAAAAAATATAAATAAATTAATTGATTCTAAACTTAACTCAAAGTGATTATCTTTTGTGATATTTTTTACAATTGAACTATGTTTGATTAATTCCAATAAATTAATATCTAATGATTTTCTAAAATTGTAATCCTTAATTAAATTATTTTTATAATGTGTGTAATTTTTGGCTATAAGAATGTTATTTGAAATTATTAAATTATTAGTAAATTGAGCCTCATTGATTTTTTTATTAAAAATTTTGTAAGATCGGTATTCTATACTTTTTAAATCATCTGCATTAAGATTATTTAAAACTGTAATAGTTTTTATGTTATTTTTTTCATCAATCAATATTTTTTGAGGGTATTTGTTTTTTTGATCTAGTAAACTGGCTTTACTGTCCTCAAAAAATAATGCATAGTTTTTTTTATTTATTTCTAAAATTGTAAAAAATATAACTACTGGTAAAAAAAATAATAATAATTTTTTTATACTTAAGTAACTTTTGATAATAATTATTTCATTTTTCGATCTTAGAAAAATTGTGAATAAAATAACTGATATAAGAAAAATAAATGCAGGTACATATGTTAGTATTTGTAATGAATTTAATAAACTTAATTTTATAATAGTTTTAAATAGATAATCCTCATTTAAGTTACCCAACAAAGAGAATATGAAAAATATAATAACACTAGAAATCAAGCATATAAAAAAGGAGAAGCTATATTTGAAATATAGTAATTTAATTATTGTCATTTAATGTTAATACAAAATAACTAAATATGGATAAAATTAAAAAATTAATTAAATAATAAAAATATATATTGAAATTTTGATTATTATTTAAAAGAAATATTAAATATGAATTGATAACTTCGATAATTAAAACACCAAAAAATAATAATGCATATTTTTTAAACATGCTCTTTTTATTTGCATATATAAAAAAAATTCTTAAAGAAATGAAAATTATACATAATACTAAAAAATATTTATAGATCCTATTGTGCCCTTGATAATAAAATTCTTTATCTTCATTACTTAAAAGTTGAATTGTATTAAAATGCTCCCTATCTAACATTAATATTTCAATTTCTTTATTTTCTATACTATATACAAATTTATCAAATGAAGTTTTACTCTTTTCATTTTCATTCAATATTACTCTCTCACCTTTATCAAAAATTATATTATAATTTTTTTTTTCTATCTCTATGCTAGCTTCATTTGATTTTATAAATTGACCATTTTCAAAAATAATTGCCTCAACATCATAAAATTTGTTTTCTATTTGTTTTTTGAAAAAAATGCTTACATCGTTTTCAATATGAAACTCATTTACTGTAGGTACACCTAATTTTAAATTATTTCTTATTTCTAGTTCTTTGAATTTGTATTTATGATACAGATTTACAGACAAAATTTCTTTATTTACAAAGTAAAAAATAAATATTCCAAACAATATCATTATAAATAATAAAATATTATCTTTTAACGAAAAATATTGTTTTAAAATTACAATTTCATTACTGCTATTAAATTTATAATTTAAAAAAAAACTTGCTAATAATAATAAAAATGGCAGAAGGGGACTTATAAAACTTGGTAATACTAGTAATGTTGTCTGAACTACATCTAATAATTGTGTTGTTATAGAATGTTGTAATTCTAAAATTCTCAAAATCTGTGAAAACCATATCAAGCCTAAGAATATAATAATGTTGACTAAAATATATTTTAAATAATTAAAAATTATGTATGATCTAGTTCCTCCAAGCATGAAAGCACAATTTAACTCAATAAATTTACCTAATCAAAGCATTAAATTGTCTGTTGACCTTATTAAAAAAAAATCAACTAAAAAAGGTGTATCTGATTATTTATACAATAAACAAGTAATATTTAAATACTCAATAAATCTAAAAAATTCGATTGTTTTACTTTCGATCTATAAAGAAAACTCTAACGAAAATCATTTTAATAGAATTGTTTTGGGATCTTTCGTTTATCAAACTGCAATGAAGTATTCAGTTTCAAATATTGTTGTCAATAGTAATAATAAATTAGATTTAGAATTTTTAGTATTTGGTTTTTTACAAAAAGATTTTATTTATTCGATCTATAAAAATAATTCAAAAAAATCTAAATTTAAAACTAACTATAAACTTTCAAAAAATAATCTCAGTTTGTTAAACTCTCTTAATTTTTTAAAGGAATTAGTTTCTGAACCTAGCAATATTATTTATCCAGCCTCTTTTGTTAAAAGAACAATAAAACAGTTAGACAAAAAAAAACTTAATATAAAAACAATAAATAAAGAAAAAATAAAAAAAATAGGTCTAGATTGTCTATTAGCTGTAAGTCAAGGGAGTAATAGAGAACCTATGGTTATGGAATTCTCAAAGAAAAATCAAAATAAAGGTAAGGTAGATATTTTGTTTGTAGGTAAAGGTGTTTGTTTTGATAGCGGAGGTATTTCAATTAAACCTAGTGGTGGTATGGAGGATATGAAGTGGGATATGGCAGGCTCAGCTGTCGCCGTTTCAATAATTAAATATCTTAGTGAA
>MDTG01168522.1_pt1 | contig 12544 bp, 11 predicted proteins | sample 811421 | NCBI WGS metagenome assembly MDTG01 (sample SAMN05326645, study PRJNA326480) | marine metagenome | isolation source: seawater | place: Pacific Ocean: South East | collected 2011 | reverse complement strand
TGATTGGTTAGCTAGCAAATTACGTCTTATACCTTAATGGACCCATACATAACACTATTGCTCTCTCTTAAATTTCTTATAAATGACTGGAAAGATTGAAATGAAACTTAATGCACATAAAACCAACATAAATCCTGCATAAGTAAAAAGATCCAAACCATCTCTGAGATGATCATCAAGAATGTCATCTATTCCTGACCCAAGAATTGTAATGAATAAAGTGGCCGGCATGATTCCAAGAAAAGTAGTTATCAAATATGGGAATAATCGTAAGCCTAGTAGTGCCGGTACTACGTTAACAAGCCAAAATGGAAAGATTGGGAAAAATCTAATAAAAAATAAATAACCCCAAAGATCCTTTTCTATACCTGTTTTTATTCTTAAAAACATTTTAGATTTTTCATATTTTCTGTGGGACGTTTTCATTAATCCCGAACGAACAATCAGAAAAAGGGTTAAAGCTCCGAGGGTAGCTCCTGTAATCACAGCAATAAATCCATAAAAAATGTTGAAAAGATACCCTCCTATTAAAGTTAATACTGTCCCTAACGGAAAAGAAAAAGCAGTTGAAAAGAAATAAAATATAATAAAAATTATTATAGAAATGAGAAAAGATTCTTCTACAACTGATCGCAATACCTCATGGAAATTAAGAAACAAATCAAATGTGAAGCCAAAATAATCAAAGAAAATCCCAGATATAATAATTGTCCCAATCAATAAAAAGAAAAAATAAAATTTCATAATTTATATTCTGCCTAAGGCATGACTTCAGTTCTGCACCGCAGTTTTTTCAATAGTCTCACACTTTGGTTGGTTTTACAAAAATTGTAACCACTTAGCAATTGACTTGAGTACATTTGCGTAATACAAAAGCCGAACTTTAAAAGATTAGATAAAGGTGCATTATGAAAAGAACATTTCAACCTAGTAATCTTGTAAGAAAAAGGCGCCACGGTTTTCGTTCAAGAATGGCAACTTCCAATGGAAGAAGAATTCTTAACAGAAGAAGGGCTCAAGGCCGAAAAAATCTGTCTGCTTAGGTTTTTTAAACTAAGTCCCAATGAGTTAATAAACCGTCTTTTTTGGATTTTAATGAGCATATTTTGGACATAGTTCTGGTATCCTAGTGCGAAATGATTAAAAATGGGGACACTGTGGATAAGAAGAATTTTTTACTAGAAAAAATAACTAAACATGCTGACTACGTGGAAATGAAAAAAGGATATAAGGTTTCCACGCCAGGTTTCATTCTTCAAGGAAAACCAAGAACTGATGATAACCTAATAAACCCTAACGTTGCTAGGTACGGGATTACATGTTCCAAGAGAATTGGAAATGCCGTCAGACGAAATCGCGCCAAACGCAGATTAAGGTCCTTAGTAGCAAATATCTTGCCTAGTTCTGGTCTAAAGGGATGGGATTATGTTTTAATAGGGAAAATTAACTCAACAGAAAATCTACCTTTTCACATCTTGAAAGAAGATCTGACGGTAGCATTAACCAAAATGTATCATCGAACTGATAAAGAATTTGAAAAATATTAGAAAAATTTTTGTTCTGCCAATCTACTTGTACCAGGCCTGTATTAGCCCATTTATGGGAAGAAATTGTAGATTTGAACCTACTTGTTCTCAATATTTCAGGGATGCCATAGTTGTACACGGTTTATTATTTGGTTCGTTTTTGGGATTCAAAAGAATCTTCCGATGCCATCCTTTTGGAAGTTTTGGGTATGATCCAGTGCCTAAAAAAAAAATTAAAAAATGATAAAAGACGAAAAAGAAATTCATAAAATATTTGAGAATTGTCCTGATAATCTTGAATTTAGAAAACTCAGAAAACGAATTATTCGTCTCACCAGAGAAGTAATTCAAGACTATGGAATGATAGAAAATAATGGAAAGTGGCTTGTCTGCCTTTCTGGAGGGAAGGATAGTTTTACACTGTTGGCCTCCCTAATAGAACTAAAATGGCGTGGTCTTTTGCCATTAGATTTTATGGTATGCAATCTCGATCAAGGTCAGCCAAATTTTCCAAAAACTATATTACCTCACTTTTTGGAGAGTATGGAAATTCCTTTCCGTGTGGAATACCAGGACACCTACTCTATAGTGAAATCTAAGATACCATCTCATAAAACTTACTGTTCTTTATGCTCTCGATTAAGGAGAGCCCATCTTTATCGAATAGCCCGAGAAGAGCGCTGTACTGCTGTAGTTTTAGGCCACCACCAAGATGATATTTTGGAGACTTTCTTCATGAATCTTTTTCATGGAGGAAAACTATCTTCTATGCCTCCCAAGTTACTAAATGATGAGGGGGATTTGCTTCTCTTGAGACCTTTAGCAAAAGTATCTGAAAGTGATTGTGTAAAGTTTTCCGATTGTTTAAAATTTCCTATTATTCCCTGTGATCTTTGTGGGAGCCAAGACGGCTTAGAAAGACAAAAAATTAAAAGCATGTTGGCCAAGTGGGAGAAGCAATTTCCAGGTAGAAAACAAATCATGTATAAGGCTCTGTCAAATAGCAACCCTAGCCACCTCCTAGATAAAGCGCTTTTTAATTTTAAAAATCTTGCCAGAAAGTAGTTGTAAAATCTAATTAAAGCTTTATCCGTAGGTAATATAAAAAGATCAGTTAAGAAAATTCATGGATGAACAAACTAAAAATCTTATACTAGCTACCGGACTGAGTTTTCTTGTCTTGCTTTCTTGGATGTTTTTCTTTCCTCCAGAACCAATACCAGAAAATTTTGACTCCCTTGCAACGGATACCACACAAGGGTCCAACAATAGAAATACCAAGCTTACTGACAAAGAAATTCAAAATTATAGTGAAAATATTCAAGAAGATTCTATTGGACAGTTTGCGCCTAGAGTTGAAATCCTGACAAAAAATTTGAAGGGCTCTATTTGGTTGAAGGGAGGCAGGATCGACGACCTTAGTTTGGTTAATTACAGGGAAACTCTTGATAGTACTTCAAATAATGTTTCTTTATTGGCTCCCAGTGACAGTGACAAACCTTATTATGCTTCTCATGGTTGGGCTGCGATGGAAGGTTTGAAACAAAAAGATACACCAGATTCAAATACTGTCTGGACATTGAAGTCAGGAACCGTTTTGACAGAGAAGAGCCCTGTAGTCTTAACTTGGAAAAACAATCATGGAATTATTTTTGAGAAAACTATTTCTGTGGATGAGAACTACATGTTTGAAGTTACCCAGTCGGTCATTAATGGTAGTAACTCGACTGTAAAGCTTTATCCATATGGCAACCTAACAAGAAATGGACAACCTGATACTATTGGATTTTATATCCTGCACGAAGGTGTCGTTGGCATGCAGGATGGAGAGCTTATCGAAACCAATTATGATGACATAATTGAACTCTCCAAAGAGAAGCGGACACGGGAGATTCAAGAAAATGGTTGGATTGGGTTTACAGACAAATACTGGATGTCAACACTCCTGCCTAAATCTGGACAAACATTTAAAATGGATCAGAGGTACTTCCCTTCCTCTGAAAATTTTGAGGTTTGGATGCGGTTACCCCCCGTTACGATAGGCTCAAATGAGAGTAGATCTGTTACCACAAATCTTTTCATTGGGGCCAAAGAAGTAACTACCATTAAATCATATCAAAAGCTTATGAATATTGAAAACTTTGTAGATTCCGTTGACTGGGGATGGTTCTTTTATCTTACCAAACCAATATTCTTTTTGTTGGATTGGTTCAATGGATTCACCCATAATATGGGTTGGTCTATAATCCTTTTGACACTCTTTATTAAAACACTTTTATTTCCTCTTTCGTATAAGTCCTTTGTTTCCATGTCTAGGATGAAGAAACTACAACCCCAAATGGAAAAAATAAAACAAAATGCCGGCGATGACAGAGCGAAATTGCAGCAAGAATTAATGGCCCTTTATAAAAAGGAAAAGGTAAACCCCGTGGCTGGATGCCTTCCAATACTATTACAAATTCCCGTTTTTTTCTCGCTCTATAAGGTTCTTTTTGTCACTATAGAAATGCGGCACGCGCCCTTCATTGGATGGATAAGAGATCTATCAGCTCCAGACCCTACTTCTTTTCTAAACCTATTTGGACTACTACCCTTTTCACCACCTGACCCGACAAGTATCTTGTCTATATTCTCGATTGGGGTTTATCCTATTTTGATGGGTGTTACGATGTGGTTGCAGCAAAAATTAAATCCTGCACCCACAGATAAAACGCAAGCTATGATCTTTGCTTGGATGCCCTGGGTGTTCATGTTCATGTTGGGTCAATTCTCGGCTGGCCTTGTTATTTACTGGGTAGCAAACAATTTAATCCAGTTTGGGCAACAGTATATTATCATGTACTCACAAGGTGTGAAGCCTGACATTTTTGGTAATATCACGAAATCTTTCAAGCGATCAGAATAATTTGACTAAAGAGAAACAACAGGCCCCATTTTATCTAGCTAATCATATTGATCCAGATCAGCAAAAAGCTGGCCACAAGCTTTTTGCTAAACAGACAGAATTCATCAAAGGGATAACCTCTATAACTGCCATGCCTTCAGAAGGTCATCCTGAAGTATGTTTCTCAGGTAGATCAAATGTTGGGAAATCTAGTCTGATAAACAATCTAACGGGCAGAAATTCAATAGCAAGAACATCAAAAACTCCTGGAAGAACTCGGGAAATCAATTTTTTTCGTCTCGATCAAAATAAGTTCCTAGTTGATTTGCCTGGCTATGGTTTTGCCAAAGCCCCTTTGAAGGAAAGAGAACGATGGCAAAGACTAGTAAGTGATTATTTCTTCCAAAGTCAAAATTTAAGAAGAGTCTTCCTCCTAATTGATAGTAGACATGGGATTAAATCAAGTGATATCAACTTAATGAAGATGTTAGGGGAAGCTGGTGTGATTTTTCAAGTGGTATTTACAAAACACGATAAAGTGAAAGAGCTTCAGTTTAAAGAGGTGCTAGAAGCAAGTTTTGAGAAAATGGCTGCCCATGCAAATGCATTTTCAGAAGTACTACTTACTTCCTCAAGAAAGGGGCATGGTATAGCACTACTCAGGGCTACCATTAGTAAATTGTTTCACCTTAATTAAGTTTAAGCTCAGTGGTTGGGGAGAATATGAATAAAAAAATGGAAAAACAGATTGACTGGGTCACTACAGCTAAAACTCTCTCGGAAGCACTGCCTTATCTTAAGAGGTATGAGTCTGCCACCATTGTAATAAAATTAGGTGGCGCTGCTATGGCTAATATTGAAAATCTATCCTCCTTTGCAAGAGACGTTGTCTTGATGAAACAATGTAAAGTGAATCCAATAATTGTCCACGGAGGGGGTCCCATGATCAATGCAGCCTTGGACAAATGGAAGATAGATTTTGACTTTGTTGATGGGAAACGTGTTACGGATGCCAAAGCTATTAAAGTAGTAGAAATGGTGCTGTCAGGTGATGTTAATAGAACGATTGTTTCAGCTCTTAACTGCCAAGGAGGTAAGGGTATAGGTTTGTCTGGAAAAGATGCATCTCTGCTTATCTGCGAAAAGGAAAAAGAAGATTTAGGCTTTGTGGGGAAACCTGTCAAAACTAATGTAGAAATTCTTTCGAATTTGGTAAAGAATGATTTTATTCCAGTCATTGCGCCAATTGGAACAGATGAATCCGGGCAAACCTTCAACATTAATGCAGATACTATGGCAGGTACAATTTCTGCTGGCATGAATGCAGACAGGTTATTATTGCTAACTGATGTTAATGGAGTTCAAGATATTGAAGGGGAGCTAGTCCTAAAAGCTTGCCCAACGGAAATAAGAAAATTGCTTGCCTGTGAAGCCATCTCAGGAGGTATGATACCAAAAGTAAAAACAGCACTAGACGCAATTGAGAACGGTGTCAGAGCAGTTGTAATACTGGATGGCAGAGTTCAAAATGCTTGCTTATTGGAGCTCTTTACTGAGCATGGGGTTGGTACTTTAATTCGAAATCCGTAAATCAATGTCCTAATATCTGACTTAAGAATAATTTTGTCCTATCTGATTTGGGATCATTAAAAAAGCTCTCTGGCTCATTTTGCTCCACTATCTGACCATCATCCATGAAAATCACTCTATCTGCCACTTGCCTAGCAAAGCCCATCTCATGTGTGACACAAATCATAGTCATTCCTTCTTCAGCTAGTTGGATCATGGTATCTAGAACTTCTTTTATCATTTCTGGATCAAGAGCCGATGTTACTTCATCGAATAACATTATCCTGGGCTTCATACATAATGAACGAGCAATCGCAACTCTTTGCTGCTGGCCTCCCGATAGTTGTCCAGGAAACTTATGCGCTTGTTCTGGTATTTTGACTTTTTCCAACATTTCCATTGCTATTTCCTCTGCTTCCAATTTGGGTGTCTCTCTGACCCAAACTGGTGCCAAGGTGCAGTTCTCCAAAGTAGTTAAATGAGGAAATAAATTAAAGTGCTGGAACACCATCCCAACCTCTGAACGAATTTTATCGATATTCTTTAAGTCTGTTGTTAACTCAGTACCATCAACAATAATTTTTCCTTTTTGATGCTCCTCCAATCTATTAATACACCGAATCAGAGTAGATTTACCTGAGCCAGAGGGACCGCAAACGACAATTCTTTCTCCCCTTCTTACTTCAAGATTAATATCCCTAAGAACATGAAAACTGCCGAACCATTTGTTCATTTCTGAAATATGGATTACTACTTCTTCGGTCAAAGTTACCTTCGTTCGGTCAATTTTCTTCTTTTCATCTAGTTCTGACATTTTTTTTCCTATTAATTATCCGTTTTCAACTTTTTTTCTAGATATTGAGAATACTTTGACATTCCGAAGCAAAAAATGAAAAACATTAAGCCTATTGCAATATAAAGCTCCCAATAAATTCCATTCCACTTTGCATCAGCTCTGATCGTTGAAGCCAAACCTACAGGATCCCGCAAACTGATAATTGATACAAGAGTGGTATCCTTAAAAAGGCCTATAAATGTGTTAACGATACCAGGAATAGAAATTTTTAATGCCTGAGGCATTATTATTAGCCTTTGTGACTGCCAATATGTAAGTCCTAGCGATGCAGAAGCCTCATGTTGGCCTATTGTCACACCTGCCAGTCCACCACGGATGACTTCAGCCATATATGCTGCCGAAAACAGTGTGACCATGATGATGACCCTCAACACAATATCAAAATTAGTACCTGGAGGTAAAAAGTAGTTGAGTAAAACTGAAGCCACAAAAAGCAAGGTGATGAGTGGAACACCCCTGATAAATTCAATGAAACCGACACAAATCATTTTCACCAAAGGAAGATTTTTTGACTGTCGGCCTAAAGCAAGCAAGATCCCTATTGGGAAAGAAGCAACAATACCAGTGACCCCAACAATTAAAGAAAGAGTAAAACCACCAAATTTTAGAGATTCTACAAAGGGCAGACTCAGAGGAACTAGATCACCTAATAAATCAGCCATCCCATCAGATATAAAAAGAAAAAATATTACCGTTAGAAAAAGTGCCAACAATAAAGCCATTGGACTTGATTTAATTAATCTCTGATTTAGCAGGAAGTATGATGCTACTCCCAAACTCATCCCAATGTAAACAATCGCAACTGACCAAAACGAACCACCCCAAAGTAACCAAAGAGCCAATCCTGGATAGATTAAAGAAAACCAAAAAAAACGGATGAATCTTGGGAAAAGAATTGGAATGATTGATAAGATTAAAAGAAAAAAAGTAAGAGTTGGCCGCCAATACTCTTCAGCTGGATACAATCCAAAGAGTAGTTGCTTCCACCTAGCAGTTAAGACAGAAAAGCAGGCTACATTAGGATCTAAATCTAGGCACTCCCTTAACGATTTCGTATGCCAGTGCCCTCCCCAAGCCCATGGAAAAAATTCAGCAGCAAGCATGAAAAGAAAATACAAGCAAAATAAAGTCAGAAAACTATTCCACCAACCTGAAAATAAATTCTGTTTGATCCAGCCTATTATTCCCACCTCGGTTATCGGCGGTGGAGATGGAGCAATTTCTTTTTTTCTTACGAATGCTATATTTGACACTTACCTACCCACAATTTGGAAAGATCGATTGAAATAATTGATCACTGAAGAAATTAATAATGAAATAGACAAATAGAACCCCATTAATAAAAGCATTGACTCTAACTCTCTGCCTGTCTGATTGAGGGTAATTCCGCCAAGTGTGCCCCTAACGTCCATATAGCCTACAGCGATAGCCAGTGATGAATTTTTAGTTAAATTCAAATATTGTGAAATCATTGGAGGCACGATTACCCGCAAGGCTTGAGGCAAAATGATCAAACTCATAATTCTATTTGGCCTTAGACCCAAAGCAGAGGCAGCCTCAGTCTGCCCTTTTGATATAGCGAGAATACCTGATCGCACTATTTCCCCGATAAAAGCTGAAGTATAAACAGCGAGGGCAAAAGTAAGAGCCAGAAAAGAATTTCTAAGGTGTATTCCGTCTTTAAAGTTAAAACCTTTGAGGTATGGGTAACTAAACGTGATAGGTTTTCCAAGGGCAAAATAAAGTAATAAAAATGGTATGACCAAAACGCATGCACTAATCCAGAATGTTGGCAAACCCTTCCCAGTCTTCTCCTTCAATCCTCTGGAATATCTAACAAGAAAAATTATGATGATTAAAGACAAACAAAGAGCGACGACTAACCAGTATGCACCTTCCCCCATAATAGGCATCGGTAAATAAGTCCCTCGATTCGTAACTGCTACACTCTCAAAAAATAACATAGAGGCTTCGGGGTTTTCTCCCTTGAAAGCTTTAGGAGCCGGTGTTAATTCCGTTAAAAGAGCAAAAATCATAACAATCCATAGAAGTACCGGTACATTTCTAAAGCCCTCAATATAGACTGACATTAATTTTGCGATAATCCAGTTTCTTGACAGTCTAAGAATGCCAACAAATACACCTACAACAGTTGCTATTATACACCCAACTAAAGCCACTAGGAGAGTATTGAGTATCCCAACAAGTGCAGCTCTGGCGTGCGTGCTATCATTAGTATATGAAATCAACCTTTGATTAATATCATAGCCTGCTCGCATCCCTAAGAAAGAAAAACTAACATCTTTCCCCATTAATGCCAAATTCTTTACAGTATTATCAACTAGCCAAAAAAATACTGCTACAAAAATTATAAAAGCAATTACCTGGAGAGAAGTTGCTCGATACCTAGTGTCACTTAGCAACATCCCAAATCTAAACTTTTCTCCCGAAAAATTATCTGAGTTCATCAATGCTACCTAACTGATCAAAACATATGTAGGAAAGTAAAAAGGGACGCCATAACGGCGTCCCTCTCGTTTATAGAAACTTATCTAAATGGAGGAGAATATAGAATTCCGCCTTTAGTCCATGAAGCGTTAACACCTCTCTCTATGTTAATTCCACTTGTAGCACCTAGGTTATTTTCAAATATTTCCCCATAATTACCACCAGCTTTAATTGCATTATACATAGCATTCTTAGGCATACCAACCATAGCCATCATATCATCATCGCCAGTACCTAATAACCGGTGGATTTCTGCATCTTTACTATCCTTCCAGCTATCAATGTTAGATTGAGTAATGCCCTTCTCTTCTGCTATTACAAGAGCATTCAAAACCCATCTACCAATATCTGCCCAGTTATCGTCACCGTGACGCACAAGAGGACCAAGAGGCTCTTTTGAAATAATTTCTGGTAAAACAAGGTGACTATCAGGGTTTTCTAAGTTTACCCTTGTGCCATGCAAAGCAGATGCATCAGTCGTGTAAGTATCGCAAGCACCAGCTAGATACTGCTGCTGAGACTCAGCATTATCCGCTGTAGGCACTGGCTCATAGCTCATACCATTTTCCTTAAAATAGTCTGCTAGATTAAGTTCAGTCGTTGTGCCAACCTGAATACAAACAGTAGCTCCATCCAATTCAGTCGTCGAGCTTACGCCCAAATCTTTCTTAACCATGAAACCCTGCCCGTCATAGTAATTCACACCTAGAAACGTTTGCTTCAAGTCAGTGTCTCTACTATAAGTCCAGGTTGTATTTCTTGCTAGAATATCAACTTCACCAGCCGCCAATGCAGTAAATCTAACTGCAGAGGTGAGTCCAACAAATTTAACAGCCATCGGATCTCCAAAAATTGCCGCAGCTAATGCTCTGCAATAGTCTACATCGAATCCTACATCTTTACCTGAGTCATCAATTGTTGCAAATCCGGGCGCACCAGTAGAGACCCCACATAATAAATTCCCACGAGCCTTCACATCATCCAAAGTTGCAGCCGTTAATCCGCCAGCAACTGCCAGAAATGAAGACAAGATTATAATTGTAAATTTTCTCATAGTTCATCCTCTATATTTTCAAGTTCAAAATTTAACTCTGAAAATACTCGCTGCTTAATCAGAGTAAAATAAGCGTTAAACTTAATCCATTATTTGCAGGTTTTCTACCTTTAATTACAAAAAGAACACTTTGTTAAAAAAAGTATCACAAAATAATGAGGGACACTTTGACCTAACTAAATCATGATCCATATAAACCTTAACCCTTTGTTTTAAAATATTTAAATCAACTTTCTCTTTTCTAAATGGAAATTTATATTTATGAAAAAGGAAAAAAAAAGAATCTTAAGCCTTTCTAGGAAAGAAAAAGAAACCTATCAAAAATTTCTCTTCTAAATTTAATTAATAAGTGATTCTTAATTTTTTCCTAAATTTTCTTATAAAATTATTGTCTTTTATCTAATTTTAAAATCCCACATGCGTGCATAAACAGGGACCATTTTATCTTATCTTCAGCTTTTTGTTCAGCCAACGTTCCCCATATATTACGCTGCCATTCTTCTTCAATTCTCATGATTTTCCATGCTTTTTCTGGTGAAATCTTCCCCTTTAATAGGGCCAACCCAATGATTAAAGAATTTGATAAGGTGACTAATTCATTCATGGCTGTTAAGGATAATGGTTCGATTGGTAGTAATAACTTAGAAAGCCCTTTCTCCAAGTCCCTACTCTGCTCAATCGGGGCAAGGCTGTGAGAAATTAATAAAGTAATATCGAGTTGATTTTGCAGCCAATCTACTAATGGATCCCAACTCTTTGACTGAATTTTAACTAAATCAGATCCTTTGTCTGCCCTATAGCATAAAAGATCTGACATCCCATAACCCACTAATTTATCTTTTAACTTCAAGCTTTCTCTTTCAGAACGATCCGCTGTAAGAAAACAAGTTTTGGTATAGGGCATATCTGTATAATTAATTTCTTTCTTCACCTTGGACCACTCCTTTTTGACTTTATGAGCGATCAATCTATTCCCTATGATAAGTTCATTTCCCGAGAGAGTTCTTAAGGTAACTTCATCTAACAATATTATATGTCCTGAAGAATGGCTCTTCAGCTTAACAGACTTCCAATTCTTTAGTTTTTTCAAAATCAATTTACTATTATTACTCTTGATATAGGTTTAAACTTCTTTTGATCGAAATAATTCCAAATACTGGGACATGTGAAAGGGCGGATCGGCTTTGACTGTTATCTTTTTTCCTGTAAATGGATGCTCAAATTCGACTAGGCGAGCATGAAGTTGTAATTTCTGATTGCCAAAATCAATTTTAGCATCACCATTTTCAATAAATTTAAGTTTCGGATTATTTCCATATCTTTTATCGCCCACTATGGAGCAACCTATGCTCGCCATATGTTTTCTAAGTTGGTGCTTTCTTCCAGTTATCGCAAGAAGTTCAATCCAAGAACTTTCTTTCCCGATTTGGTCTAAAACCTTATATATGGATAAGGCTTCCTTTTCCTCTCTATCTAGGGTCAATAATTGAAACCCTCTGTAAGCTTCACTTTTTGCTAAATGCCCTAACTCCCTGCTTTCTTGATTGCTGTTTGAAACTGTTGGACTAAAAATTATACCCTTTTGCTTCTTAGGAAATTTGTGCACTATTGCCCAATATATTTTTTTTACTTTCCTCTCCTTAATCATCTCGGATATGATGCGCGCGCTTTTTGGAGTTCTGGCTACGATTAAAACCCCTGATGTCTCCTTATCCAACCTATGCACAAGCTTGGGCACTGGGTCACCAGGAAGACTGAATTGAGGTAAAGCATTAACAAGGTGATAGTCACCTAATTTGGATCCACCCTGTACTGCCATTCCAGCTGGTTTATTAAAAATTATAAAGTGTTCATCATTAAAAATTAGAGATTTTTTCAAACCCTTCACCAATTTTAACGAAACCCTAGTGGGTATGGGATCCATCCTTGAACTCTTTGAACGAATGAAATCTGGAACACGAATTTTTTGATTTTCCAACACACGAACATTTGGTCTCACTCTCAAACTGTCGACACGCAATTGACCTGTTCTACACAACTTTTCTATCATCACTTTTGATATGTTAATGAAATGAGCTCTAAGCCATTTGTCTAATCGTTGGCCGTCTTCTGCTGCACTCACCACAATTGGTTTCAATTTTTCCATT
>MDTG01069617.1_pt1 | contig 12544 bp, 7 predicted proteins | sample 811421 | NCBI WGS metagenome assembly MDTG01 (sample SAMN05326645, study PRJNA326480) | marine metagenome | isolation source: seawater | place: Pacific Ocean: South East | collected 2011 | reverse complement strand
TTAAAACAAAAAAAAGGCGAGTCCTTCCACGTGGCATTAATTAAAACCGTTGAATTCGTGTCCTCTTTGAGAAATTGAGCGCGCGTTCCGACGACGTTCCCACGCGTTCGGAAAAATGACCACCACCACCACCACCACCAGACGACTGCGCCTGCCGTTCGTGCGACAAAAGCGCTCGTGGGATTGCGGATTAGCCTGCGCGCTGATGATTTTGCGAGAGCTCGGGGCACACCGGAATGATGAGACGTCCCCTTCTTTGGGGAAAGCCCGGCGACGAGGACGACGGAAACAACGACGAGGGCGAGACGACGACGACGAAGAAGAAGAAGAAGAAGAGGACCAACGACGAAACGTCTCCAACTTTGGCGTGCGCTTGCGGGACTTGAAAGCGTTTTTAAAGACAGAATCGGTGTGGTCGATCGAAATCGCGCTCGTCTTGCGGGCGTTTGGTGCGAGAAGAGTTCATTTTTACACCACGCAAATAGGCGCCAAGAGGCGATACAAGACGGCGCGGTTTTACGAAAAGACGTTCGATATGGACGCGCCGAGAGTACAGAGAGCGTTTGCGATTGCACAAGAAAAATCGAGCGGGATTCGCGTGGAATTACTCGACGAGAATAAAGGCGGGATGAAGGACACATGGGTCGAACGAGAGGTCGGGGAGAAGAGCAAGAAGATGTTGATCGTATTGGTCGACAAGAGAATATTAGAGAGCGGATACGAAGAAGAGGCGATCGACGACTATCACCACCACGATAACGGCGGAGGTAACAACGAGGACGATGGGTTTATCGGACATTACATTTGCGTCGTGGGCGTGAAAGGGGACTCTTTTATAATTCAAGATCCCGCGCGACCGGAAGTTGTGAGAGTGCGTAAAGACGTCTTGCACCGCGCACGAAAATCTTTTGGCACGGACGAAGATTGCATCGTCGTCGATCGAACGAGTCCGAATAATAGGAAACAAAAAGAACGATTAGACGTGGCGACGATGTGCGATACGACTCGCCTAGTGTCCAAAATTAGCGACGATATGAATTTTGAATACTAATAAAATACTACGGTCTAAAATCTATACGCCACTACCATTAAGATCTTTTTCTTTTTCTTAGTCGACGACGAAACGAAATCGTTTTCGAGTGCGTGCCACGTTCGTACGTCGTATCCGATTTTCCCAAGTTTCTGATCTCTTTCAATTCGTGCATGATAAAACCCTCGCGCTCGTAAAGCGGCGGCATGTTATCATCATTATCGTCGTCATCGTCATCATCATCATCCGCTCGACGACCAAACGTTTGCTCGCTTCCGCACATTCCTCCTTCTCCTTCTCCGATCAATATGTACTCGTCAAACGCGGAGTGTTTCCTGATTTCTTGCGTCCAATCGATCTGAAATGGCATCCACGACACGAGAGCAATGCATAACGTTTTGGTATTTTCCAACGTCTTTCCAACGTCTCGAATCGCCTCGATTGCGTCGCGTTTCGTCACAGACTCGTGCATCGGCACCGTATCGCACGCGAAATATTCCAACCGTACACCCGCCCACTCCCGCACAAAGGCCCGGGCAAATGTCCCGTCCCTCGCGCCCAGCTCTAAAAGAACCACCTTCTCTTTCGTGCTCTCTTCCTCGCATCTCTCTTTCACGTGCCTCACCACACCTCTCACCAAAACACTCGTGAACACTTCGTAATACTTCTTTGTCGTCAAAGACGCTGCTCTGCCTCCTTTACCGTCCACGAAACGTTTCCATCGGTCGCACCGAGTACACGTCTTTCCATTCGAACACGTGCCGGTAGTGAACTCCATCTCGCACTTCTTGTTCTCCTCCTCGTCGTCCGAATCGTTCGACCTCCGCGGCGTTCCAAACAGACCAAACCTTTCGATAATCTCCTCTCGCTTCGGTAAAGCCGACGACGTTTTCGTGTCTTCTTCTTCTTCTTCTTCTTCTTTTACCACCGGGCGAACGGCGCGTAATGCCTCCCCCGGCTCGTCGTTCCATCGAGGAGACATTTCCTCGCGTCCCTTCCACCCGTGGGCGCGTCTTCGAGACTTCCCATCAACGGCCAAAAGGGGTCTCTTTTCGCAAAAATGTTGTTCGTTAAGAGAGAAACTAATGAAGAAAGTACTATACCTGTAGCGCATGTTATTGTTATATTTTATTACACAGTGGGGCCCAACTGGAACAACTCTTCGCCGCGCTTCGACGTACTCTTCGTCTGGGATCGTCTAAAAACGCGCGACAGTTCTCGTAGACTTCAAACCGAGACGGGTAGATGGCATTGAACGGCAAGGTGTTGCCGCACTTTGCGAGCGTGTGCAACGCGCGAACTTTAAAATCGACCGTGGCGGACGGAGATTTGCAGGCGCCGCACAAGGAAAGGAGGAGTTTACTCGCGTGCTTTTCGACGAGATCTTTGCCATAAGTAGACGAGGAGTTAAAGAAGGTAGAAGCAATGAGTAAGGCTCCGGTTGGAATCGTATCTGATGTCTCTTTTGAAATCGTCGTCGTCGTCGTCGTCTTTAAAACCGTCACCGCGCAGGAGAGGAGGAAGTCGCAGTTGTCGCCGTTCGCTAAGGAGGAAGAGACGAGCGCGGAGGAGCTAGAAGCAAGAGCGACTATAGCGGAGGCGATGTGTGGTTGCACCTTGTTCTTGGCAAGCTCGCGGATTCTTTTCGTTGTTTCCGTGACGTACCGTTGCGCACGCACCGGTTTGCGAAAACCGTGTTCGAACGATCGGAATCCAAGAAGAGATGTTGAAAGTGAAACGAGCGGTGACAAAGAAGAAGAGGAACCAGCAAGCAAATATGCGAAATCCTCTTCTTCGTCGTCGATGGTACATCTATAACGTTTCTTTTCTTCCTCTTCGATGGCTCGATAAAACGCGGCGGCGACGTGTTTCGCTCTCTCGTCCTCGTCGCCTTTGAGTAACAACTGAAGAAACGCTTCGGATACGAGTTCAATTTTAGCCGCGTTCAAGGCCGTTTTCGCGTCTGGCGAAAACAAAAGCGATCTGAGCAACAATCCACTTGTTTCTTCGTTGTCAAAGACCATCTTTTGCACGTTGCGTTGAGAAAATAATGTCTTCTCTTCACTTGCGAAGAATCGATCGAGGCCTCTTTTGTGCACCATAGACGTGAGCGCGTGCAGAGCTGCATGTCTCTTTAGACTCGAATACGCATCGTACGGTTTCTTCGCGCATGCGACGTCGACTAATCTTTGCACAGTCAACTTCAACAGCTCGTTATTCTCGTCCGATAAAACAACCGCACGCGCGCCGCACAAACTCGCGCACGCGTTTTCAAAGTTCCCTTTCGCTTGGCCGAGTATGATAGATGCGCACAAACCAACCAACGCGATTTGCGCTTCGGAGGACGAACACGCCATCGTTGCACACGCGAAATTGGAGTTCATTTCAGGAAGACCAAACCCAAGCGCGCCAAGCGCGAGCCTAGCGCACAGTTCGGCCGAAAGCGCGTCTTCGCTCGTTTTCATGTTTTGCGGGGTTTCTCCTGGCGCTAGGATGATCTCCTTCTCCAACGCTCGTCCGCGCAAACAGGCGAGTAAACAATCCGAAGCAGTGGTCGCGCGTAAACGCAACGCGGGGTTTTCCGCGATCAATTTAGCGAGCTCACCAACAATTTTCTCTCGAAATGATCTTTGTCCGACGTTGTTCGCGTTCTTCTCGTTCGTGATGACAATTGCGAGACAAAGTTCCAAAGCGCCTCTGCGTCGATTGGCGTGGCCGGTGGATTCGTCGAATAACGCTTTTTTGATTAAACTCGAAATTAATTGGCCAGCAAGTGTTCCATTCGATTTGTCGGAGTTTATGGCGATAACGATTGCATCTTTAATGCGTAACCGGCGGTCGTCGGCTTCGTCGGCGAGCGTCGGAGACGAGATGTCGTCTTTGGTCTTCTTCGTACTACTGTTACTAAACACAAGTTCTTCATTCGACGCCGTCGTGGCACCCCAGAACAAAGCTTCTAGCACGTCCGCGTACGCTTTCTTCTTCGCGTTCCTGCACCCATTTTTCGAGAATTCAGGAAACTGGAGGTACGCCGAAGCGCACGCGATGGATAGCACGACCCCATCGTGGTCTTTCGCTTTACACGTAAACGATCGGAGTCCGGATACGAGTGTATCACGAAGAATATCGCATAATTCGCTCCCTAATATTTCTTCTACGGAACTATTTGATGACAACGAAGAGGAGGAGGTGAGCGCGGCATCGAGGGCACCACCAATCGTTGTTGTGATTAAAACCATCGCAATCGAACGCCAGTCCGGCATGTTATCCCTGTTCGTGTTGTTATCTGTGTTCGCATCTTCTTCGTCTCGAATGGCATCTAATAACTTTTTCAGTTTCTCGCTCGTGGCAACCTTCGCTGCGTCTACGTTCGCCGCTGCGGCAGCGCCGAGACACCGTCCCGCGACAGCCGCTGCAACTCTCGCCGCAGTTTCAATCTCATCGCTTTCTGGGGGGGCTTGGTGTTGCGTTTTGCCGCACCCTCCCCCGCAACACCCGCTGCTTTCGTTTTCTTTTTCTCCGTCTACTTCCATCGCGTGCTCTTCTTTTTCTTCTTTACTATTCAATTCTATCATCATTGAAGTGTCCTTATGTAGCTCCATTTTGTGCGCTTTATACGCCTTAAACGCTTGTTCACACGCTTTCACACTCTGGTCTTCTAACGCTAGTTTTAAAATCTTTTTGGAAAACGTCGAGTTTCCGTTTGCGAACAACCTCGCCGTCGCTCTTCGCACCGGTTTCGACCACTCTAAATCTCTCGGAGAAATAACGCATAAACGTAACCTGGACCAAACGTTTGCGCATATTTCGTCCGTTGCAATGTCATCATCCGGCCAATTCGCACCCATCGTTTCGAGACAATCGATGGCATCCGCGCACGCCTCTCCCGAGACCGCGGTAGCGACGCCTTCGTCTTCGCCACTACTCACCACGCTTTCCAACACGTGCGGAATCGCAAAGGGTGCGTAACAGTTCGTCGCGGTCATCGCGGCTTTCAGTCCACTCGCTAATTCTTCCCTCGTAATTTTCACGCTATCGTTCTGCGGTGGTTTAAAAGAGATGGGAAAATACGCCGCGACGACGTCGTAGACTTCCTCACAGTTGGCCACGAACACTTGCGCGGTCGTGGTGGTCGCGACGACATCTTCTTCTCCTTCGGCCTCGTTGAACGCTTTCGGTAACTCCTGCCACAACCGACACAACGCCAATACGTTTCTTGGATCCCTCTCTCCATCGCAATTCGCCACGATATTCTCCAACCTCCCGACTGCCTTCTTCCTTTTTTCGTCTTCTTCTTTCGCGTTGCTGGCGTTCTCCTCCTCCTCCTCCTCCTCGAAGTCGCCGCCGAGCACCATCGCCCTCGGAAACTCCCTCAACACCTCCTCCACAACCGCGTAGAATCTCTGCCGATCTCCGTGCGCTAAACTCGGCGCGTGGACGTGCTCGAATAGTTCTTTAATCGCGTTATCGATGCATTGATTCACCATCGTCGCCGAAAAATGTTTTCCTCCGTTTTTCCTTTGTCTCTCTCGTCTTCTCGTTTGTGTTTGTGGACCGCCATCATCATCGTCAACGCCTTCGTCGTGTTTTTGTTCGCCTTCGTCCATCGCGTCCATTTTTGTTGTCGTCGTTGTCCTCGTCGCTCTTTTCGTCATTCTCAAACTGTACAGCATGCCGTCCAACCCGTGTTTGAGCGTGCACAACTCTCTCAACTTCGCGGCGAAAAATTGCGTCAAGAGCAAGCTTTCGTTGAGTCCTTTTTGTCGTCGCTGTTGTCGAGCGTCGTCGTCGACGACATCGTCCTCGTCGTCCTCGTCCTCGTTCTTCATGCCACTCATCGTTCGCGCGCACGTCGCCAGCAGCGCCGTCGCCGATGCTCGGACGCCGTCGTCGTCCGACGTGAGCGTCGAATCCATCTTTTGCAAGAGCGAGACGAGCGGCGTTTTTCTCGATTGGATTCCGGAGAGAATGGCAGTCGTCGCAGAAGCGCGTTGTGCGGCGTCCGACGACGACGACCGAGGAAGAGAACGCCCGCTCTCGTCCGAAGACACGGCTCGCAACACCAAGGCTTGGAGATGGTCGTCGGCATCGTCGTCCATTCCGGTGTCGGCGCTCATCCTAAAACTACTTGTTGGATACCTTTTGTGAGGGAATGGGGAGGAGGGAGTCTTTGAGGAGGATGCGTTTTTATGGTTTTACGACGCATGGTTTCTTCGAGTACTACGACTACGTGATAACTATGATATGGTACACCGAAAGCGAGCGAACGCTGCACGTTGCGCACAAAAAGTTGCTCTGCTCTTCTTCTATTCTCTAATAACGCGTGTGCGCGTGATCTCACACGAACTTCCCGGTTTCGTCTCGGTCGATTATTTTGTAATCGCTCAAATGTCTCCCGTTTTTCCTATGCGTGTCGGCGGTGATTTTAAAATATGCAAACGTCCCCAACGCAGCTACGATACACAGCGCGACCACGTGCCACATCCACCTCTGAATGCAATTTTCGTATCCCATCCTCCGGAGTTTCCTCTCTGAACTTTCCATGTCCCGTTCCATGCTCGCGGCGGCGGCGCGCGTGGACAAGAGTCGATTTTTCTGTTGCGAGAGCGACTTTAAAATCGTCTCGCCGGCGTCGTCCGTTTCGCTGGCGGTTTTGTGCGCGCGTTCTAACGTTTCCGAGAGGTTATCGGCGTTGGAGACGGAATTTACGAGCGCATCTCGCCGAAGCTCTTCGTTGAGCACCGCGAAAGAGTTTCTTCCTCCTCCTCCTCCTCCTCTGGATTCGACATCAAAGTTTCCTCGAGACGACGATTTCAGCAACTGCGCGCGCGTGCGAGAGAGAGAGAGAGAGAGAGACGCGTCAGTTTGGAAGACGGACCCCCCGGGACGCCGACGACTTTCGAGCGCTTTTCGAACCATCTCCGTTTGACTTTAAAGCGACTTTATGCGAGACGAAAGAAACAAAGCGAAAACAAAAATCGTCTCTTGTCCGCGGTCTCAAAAACAAAAGGAAGATGTGCACTTTGTTGTGGACGAAAAGGGAAAAATATATATATAGCGCGTACCGGTGCGGTCTCCTCTTCTCCTCGTCCTCCTCCTCCTCCGACGGGGACCATTTTTGTCGCTCGCTTCGTGGTCGTCGTAGGCGTCTGTCTGTGGTGACACGCGTCTCTCGATCTTCTTCTCGCTAATGCCTTTCACCAATTTTGACGAAGACTTTTTTTGATGTTTTTCGTCGTCCTCTCGAAGTCCCCCTTTTTTTTGTGATATAGGGTTTAGGGTTTTCAAAAAAAATCAAAAAAATAAATGGGGAGAAAGAAAGAGAGAGACGGAGGAGGGGGAAGACTTTTCGTCTTTTTCTTGGTGAGAGAGGAAAAGAACAAGGGAGTTTTTGAATACGAATTTTTAAGTCCGTCAGTATTAAATTATAAAGATGTCTCGAAGAGAATCAAGCGAAATATCTGCATGATGTCAGTAGCACATTAAATTATTATTAGATTGCTTTGCGACGACACCGACAGAGAGAGAGAGAGAGAGACAGAGAGAAAATATGATGTTCTCCTTGGAGCGCGCCCTGATTGGGTTTGCCGCGCGGGTCGGCGACTCGGTGTCGCGCCGGCCCGCGATGCACGTGGTGGGAAGCCTCGTGGCGTTTGGGGTGCTCGCCGTCGGCATTCTTTTGGTCGAGGTGGAAAGCGACGTTTTCAAACTGTGGGTGCGTTTTGAGATCTTTTTTTGTGTCTTCGATAAATGCATTCCCTTTCGTCTCGTCTCGTCGAACAACAACAACAACAACAACAACAACAACACCTCTGTGTGTTTCAGCGAGAGGAACAACGCCGCCGGCGCGTCATCGGACCACGAACGCTCGGAGAAGAGCGAGCGAGCGAGCGAGCGATGAAACGCTGCTGCGCGCGACGTTGGGCCGTTCGCTCTCATTTTTTTTTGTTTTTCGTCGTCCTCCCCCCGACTTTATTTTTTTTTGCTGACGGGGCAGACGACGCTCGATGTAACTCGAATCTTCTTTGGGAGATGGAGGAGGAACAAAAACGTGTATATGGAGTATGAAATATTGATTTGACACAACAACAAACTCTTTTCTCTCTTTTGTGTTGTCTTTTTGAAAAATAAGGTTGACGACAGCACGAACATCAAAGAACAAATGGACCATTACGACGATGCGTACGGGTTCGCGCGCGTCCAATCGATAATATTAACGGCGAAAGAAAACAAAACGCTCGCGTCGAAAGAAGCGTTCGAGGAGATGGAGGCGCTGGAAAAATGGTTCGTTTCGGTGGAGTACGACCACGTCGGGGAGCAATATTCCGGGAAAGTGAAGTATGAGAATTTGTGCTATAAAGTGGTAGACACGACGGACGAGACGCCGTGTTTCCACTTGACGCCGTTGGACTGTTTCGAACAAGGGATGCAGAGCGTGCCGGGGCTTACGAACAACACCAAGTATACGCCGTCGTACACTTCGAGAGCCGATTTCTCGGACGAGTCGCAGTTTGATTTTGGAACCGATTTTACCAAGGCATTTATCGATGATAGTTGCAAGGAATGGTATAACTTGCAAACACCATTGAAGATGATTTTTGGTGGTACGACGTACAATGGTGAAGGGGATTCGGCTGTCGTGAGTAGCCTCGGCGCGATGCGCAACGTGTTTGCCACGCGGACGGCGGAAAAACTCGCCGAGAGAGGAGTATTGACGACGGAGTGGCTGGATAGTGGCGACGTGGAGACCGATATTCTGGGTTGCCCTCTGGATGTGACTGCTGCTGATTGCTCGTGCGTGGATTCGTTTGCGATTACTTCCGTGGTATCGTACGGGTGCAGTCCAAACGGTGGAAGTCAGCCCGCCACGTGCTGCGACGATTTTATGGAACCGTTTTCCACGCATCCGTGCGCGAGATATTTGTACCAAAGGAACCCGTCCGCGTCAGCTATTGGGAGTTTAATCCTCACGAGCTGCGGATTACCGGCAATTGATATGGGCACGTCGGACTGTCATTTGCAACCGGACGGGGTGACCAAGTATCAACAGCCGTACACAGGGTATACAACGAAGACGGCAGAGGAGTGTCAAGTGATCATGAGCGACGCAGAATTGACTGCGGCATGCGACGATTTCGAGAACTCGTACGAAAGCGCGACGAAGTGTTGCGCGATGGTTTACGACGCGGCGAAACAGATGTGTCACTGCCGCTATTTGGACACCACGCCGGAGCAGGCGTATTTTAGTATGTTTGGAAAAAACTTTGAGACGTACGCGGGAAAGTGTCTCAAGGACGACGAATCGTACGAGGCGTGTCCGCTCGTGCCACCGCCGCCATCGCCACCTCCACCAGGCGAGGGTTACAGTTGTATCGGAAGTTTAAATGATTATTTGACTGCTTTGTCATTGGCAATGGCGGATCAATCAAATCAGGCGAATGGCTTGGCTATGTGTACTTTAGCTCAGGCGTATTACGGTAACTATTGCATGTGTGACGCAAATGTCATCGGGGCTGTCACTGCAAACCCTGCTCTTGCAGCTGCTACCAATGCAACCATTAACCAGCAAGTCGCCTCTAATTGTGCCACGGCGAATATCCCCGTTCGAGCGCACGCATGCGCCTCCACGCAAAAAACGCAACACGACACGTGCGCGAGTAATTACGACGATTACCGAACCAAATGCCTCACTGTACTTGGAACAGTTGCCGCAGGGGGGACACCGACAGGTGCACAAGTTCTCAGCTGCTGTACCGCTGCGAACGTAATGGCAGATGATGCGTGCCCGTGCGTCAACGTGGACGACGGATATGGCGTCGACCGGTCCATTTCTTCGACGAGTGACATTCGACTTAGCTTTATTCTTAACGCTCCTGGCCAAGGGTGCGTGGATGCACTTGGTTCGGCAGGGTTCACGGCAAACACGTACACCTGCACATCACCACCATCGCCGCCGCCATCGCCGCCGCCGCGTGATCCGACGTACACGCTGCCAAGGCACGTGAGACACCCGGTGGACGAATCCGAAGCGGAATCCATCTTAGAAGGATGGGAAAAAGCGTGGTTGGATGGCATCGAAGAAGCGACGAAAGATTTCGAACACATCGATGTGACGTGGTACGCCGCACGATCTCTCGAAGACGTCATTACCGACGCCTCGAGATCGGCGTACGGATTCATCGCCATAGGCTATGCTTTGGTGGTTGTTTTTTGCTTCGTCTTCTTCATCGACGGTCTCTTCGCGCAGAGAGGGAAACCACCAGGACCTGTACCGGCAATCTTAGCCACTATCGTGTGCATTCTTAGCACGGCAGCTTCTCTCGGATTTGCCGCGTTCTACGTCGAAGCTGGGTTGAAGTTCAATGCCATCACATTGCAAGTCGTTCCGTTCCTCGCACTCGGTCTCGGGATGAATGATTATTTTGTGTTTGCGAAATACGTCGGAATATCCCACGCTGGAAGTCCGAAAGGGTCGTCCGCGCAATACATAATCAGAAAAGCTTACAGAAAAGCCGGTGCGAGCATCACGGCGAGTTCGGTGACGAATTTTGCTGCGTTTTGTCTTGGCGCAATGACGCCGATTCCAGCCGTTCGCGCGTTTTCTATTCAAGTCGCCATGACTGTCGTGTGTAACTACATCGCCGCTGTGGTTATTTTTCCGTGCCTTTTGCTCTTCGATCTCCAAAGACACGTAAACGCGAATCCGGACGCCGTTGGTCATCGTGGACATTCGACAAAGAAGGAAGAATCCAACAGCAAAGATGCCGATAGTTCTTCGTGCGTCAGATGTTTGGGCGCGCTAGCGAGCTTCATCTTTCGACTGACGTGTGTTCTTCTTTCGGCTGGATTTTTTGTATTTTGTGCTGTTGGAATCGACAAAGTCAAGTTGGGATTAGACCTCCAAGACGTCGTGCCTTCGTCCTCGTATATTTACGACTACGCTTTGAATACGGGAGACTATTTTGCGACGTACCAGGTGTCGCTCGTGTCGACTGGTGTCAACTTTGCGAATACGACTAAAAATCAAGCGTTACTCGAGCATAAATTTGTTACGGCGCCAAACGTGGACGCCGAATACGGCTCAGTGAACTACCTGCGATATCTTGCGGATGAAACGACTGGGAAAGTTTCCGGAGGGGAAGTTTGTGGCGAGGATGTGGTTTGGTTGTACGATTACATCAATCTCAGCGACGAATCGTTGGAGGAGTGTGCGTCTATCAACTTAGACGCGACTTTAACTTCTTCCGAGAAGAAGTTGAAGTGCTTTCGAACGTGCATGAATGCAGAGCCACAAATGGCGTACGCGCCAACGACTCATAATCCGAACGTTACGGAGGCTTCGCAGACGTACAGGTGCTCGTACAACGCGACGAATAATCACTGCGTATGCCATTGGCGTCAAGTGTACAAACCGTCGCTGTATGATCAAAACTTGCAAACGTTTCTCGACGGAGGCGAGAGAGGCCAAATTTCGCAAACGCTTATGGTAACCAATTCTACGCCAACGGATGTGGGTTACACGACCATCAGCGACGTGCGCGCCATCTTTTACGTGGAGGATGTTTTCACTTTAGAAGACAAGTTAAATCACATTCGCAAGGCGCGTAAGATTGTTGAAAATTCTACGCTCGTCACGGAAGATGGTGCGACGGTATATCCGTTCGACTACTCTTTGTACGCGTTGAACGAACAGTATTTGAACATAGAAAAAAATACTATACGAGGTTTAGGCATTTCAGTGGCGATTTCTTTTGTCGTCATGTATCCGTTTGTAACCTCGTTGTGGCTCGATGTTATTTTGACCTTTGTGATTGCGGTTATTCAAATCGAGCTATACGGGTTGATTCATTGGATTGAATTGAAATTAAACGCGGTGACGATGGTAAACCTAATCATGACTGTCGGTATTTCGATTGAGTTTGTCATTCACGAAGCTCGCGCGTTTGCAGAAGCGAAAGGTACGAGGCCACAGCGCGCGGCTCAGGCGCTTTCAGAAATGGGACCGGCTATTTTTGCGTCCGCTTTCACGACGTTCTTGGCGATACTTCCGATCGTCGGCGCGGATTACGAGTACTTCCAGATATATTTCTTTCGTATGTACGCGATGATTTTGTTTGTTGGCTTGTTCAACTCGTTAGTGACGCTTCCTGCGATATTATCCTTCATTGGCCCGCCGGAGTTGATCGAAGACGCGGTTCACGATTCGGAAGTTAAACTCGACGAAGAAATGGTTTAATAAGGGAGACAGAAGATGAAAACAAGACCAATGGATGGTTTATTGTGGTGCTGTGCATCAATTTAGTACTATTGCACATATAATATGATACCAAGACACAAATTATAAAAAAGAAATGGGATAGAAAACGAGAGGAGAGAAGGCGTTTCAAATGTGAACTAATATTTACACAGTTCCCGTGATATTATTTAAAAAATGAGAATATATGTAAGAGGTACCTGGTACCATGGTACCACTGGTACCTAGGTATTTACAATCATCAACTCAATCAATCTTGT
>MDTG01165255.1_pt1 | contig 12545 bp, 12 predicted proteins | sample 811421 | NCBI WGS metagenome assembly MDTG01 (sample SAMN05326645, study PRJNA326480) | marine metagenome | isolation source: seawater | place: Pacific Ocean: South East | collected 2011 | reverse complement strand
GGTAAATCAATACCAATATCAGACATATTTTTTCTAAATTTTTTTCTATCCTCCGCATTAGCTATTGCTTTTGAATTTGCTCCTATGAGTTCAATTTTATATTTTTTAAGCATTCCCAATTTTTCTGCTTTCAAAGCTAAATTTAGAGCAGTTTGACCCCCCATTGTGGGAAGTATTGCATGCGGCCTTTCTTTTTTAACAATTTCTTCAAGCACTTCTACTGATATGGGTTCTATATAGGTTTGGTCAGCAACCCCAGGATCAGTCATTATTGTTGCGGGATTAGAATTTACTAAAATAACTTTATATCCTTCATCTTTTAAAGCTTTACATGCTTGAGTACCTGAATAATCAAATTCACAGGCTTGACCTATTATAATTGGTCCTGCTCCTATTACTAAAATTTTTTTAATGTCTTTTCTTTTTGGCATATTTTTTAACTTCTTTAATAAATTGCTCAAAGAGGTAATGACTGTCTTGAGGTCCAGGATTTGATTCTGGATGATACTGAACAGAAAAAACTGGCTTATTTTTTAATTTTATACCTTCAATACAATTATCAAATAAAGATCTATGAGTTATCTCTATATTTTTTGGAAGACTATTTTTTGTTATTTCAAAACCATGGTTTTGACTCGTGATCTCAACTTTGTTATTCACAAGATTTTTTACAGGATGATTGGCTCCTCTATGTCCTAACTTCATTTTTTTTGTTTTTGCACCTAAAGCCAAAGCTAATAGTTGATGCCCTAAACAGATACCAAAAACAGGAATATTTACATTAATCAAATCTTTAATAATTTTAATTGCATACTTACCTGTTGCAGCTGGATCGCCAGGACCATTTGATAGAAAAATCCCACTTGGATTAAGTGATAAAATATAATTAGCGGTTACATCACATGGGACAACTATGACATCGCAGTCAAAGTTTGAAAAATATCTTAATATATTTGTTTTTATTCCATAATCAATTGCCACAATTTTAATTTTTTTTCTCTTTACTTTTTTGTATCCATGAAACTTATTCCAAGTTTTAAAACCTTTCCAAACAAATTTATTTTTTGTAGAAACTGTTTTTGCCAAATCTAAACCATTTAAACCAGGCCATTTTAAAGTAGTATTTATCATTTTTTTAATTCCAAATTTTCCATATTTTTTATGACAAATTGTTCCTCTAGGAGCGCCTCTATCTCGTATATAATTTGTTAAACTTCTAGTATCTAAGCCTGTCAATCCTACAATTTTATTTCTCTTTAGCCATAAATCTAATTCCATTAATGACCTGTAGTTTGATGAATTTGTGATTTCAGTATTAAAAATAACTCCTTTGGTCCATACTTTGCTTGACTCATTATCCTGCTTATTTGTGCCAACATTACCAATGTGAGGAAATGTAAAATTAATAATTTGGCCTGCGTAAGAAGGGTCAGAAATAATCTCCTGGTAACCTGTAATTGAGGTATTAAAACACACCTCTCCAGTTGCAATACCCTCGTAACCAATACCAATTCCATTAAAGATTGATTTGTTTTCAAGAACTAAAATGCCTGGGTGAAAATTGTGTTTAATATTTGAGTTTACTTTTGGTTTTTTGTTCAATTACAACTCATGAGTTAAAGGTTAATACTATAAAAGCTTCACATACGCAACAGATCTAATACAAAATTAAAAAAAAAAAACAATTTTTCTTTTAAGAAAATATTCTTTAAGTTAAGTTAATTTTATGTCGTTGAGAGAAAAAATAGAGAGTGACTATAAAAACGCAGTAAAATCAAAAGATAAAAATAAGATATCAACTTATAGGTTAATTTTATCTGGAGTGAAAGATCTTGATATCCAAAACAGATCTGGTCCAAACAAAAAAGATACTGACGAGGATGATATAAAAAAACTATTAAAAAAAATGATCAAACAAAGATCCGAATCAATTGATGTTTATAAAAAAAATAATAGACAAGATTTACTCGAAATAGAACAAAATGAAGTAAGCATAATGTCAGAATATCTACCAAAACAGTTGAGCGAGGAAGAAACAAAAAATCTATGTATTGAAGTTACAAATAAAGTTAATGCATCATCGATCAAGGATATGGGAAAAGTCATGGGAGAATTAAAAAAACATAATTCAGATAATATTGATTTCTCATTGGCTGGTAAAATCATAAAAGAAATTTTGAGCTCAAAATGAAATATCCTAAAGAATATTTAGATGAAATCAAAACTAGACTAAAAGTTTCAACAGTCGTTTCAAAATCTGTTATTTTAAAAAAAAGGGGGAAGGAATATATTGGTTTATCACCTTTTAAAAATGAAAAGACACCATCATTTACTGTAAACGATGAGAAAGGTTTTTATCATTGTTTTAGCACAAGCGAACATGGAAATATTTTTGATTTTTTAATGAAAACACAGAATTTAAAATTTGGTGAAGCAGTAAAAACTTTAGCTAACATAGCAGGCATGCAACCTTATACATTTTCAAAGGCTGATAAGGAAAGAGAGAACGATTGGAAAAATTATTCTGAAATTTACAATTACTATATTAATTATCATAATGAGGATTTACTAAAAAATTCAGAGTTAAAAGAAGCAAGAGAATATCTTAAAAGTAGAAATATTTCATCCAATGACGTAAAAAATTTTTGTTTGGGATACGTAAGAAATAAAAAAAATTTTTTTAAAATATTATTAAATAAATTTGAGGAAAAAAATTTAAATGATAGTGGCCTTTTTTATCTCGATGAAAAAAAAAATGAGTATGTAGAAAGATTTAGAGGCCGTATTATTTTTCCAATAAAATCTGTTACAGGTCAATTTATTGCAGCTGGAGGAAGAATAATTTCAAATAAGAGCTATCTTGCGAAATACATCAATTCACCAGAGACAAAATTTTTCAAAAAAGGAAATAATTTGTACAATTTAGACAAAGCAAGAAAATTTTCTAATACAAATAATGAGGTTTTTTTAGTTGAAGGTTACATGGATGTGATTGGTCTTAGCAAAAATAAAATTGAAAATTGTGTAGCAAATTTAGGAACTTCATTAACGGATAGACAAATTTTAATATTAAGTCAATTTTTTAATGAGATAGTAATTTGTTTTGATTCAGATGAAAGTGGATATAAAGCAGCTGTAAGAGCTGCAGAAAATTCAATTAAAGAACTTGTTCCAGAAAAACAAATTACTTTTTTATTTTTACCAGAGGGAAATGATCCTGATAGTTTTGTTAATGAAAAAGGAAAAGATTTTTTTTTAAATTACTTTAATGAAAATAAAATTGTTATTCATAAATTTTTATTTAATCATTATAAAAGCCATTCAAATAATTCACCATCATCCCTAGCTGTTTTAGAAAAGAAATTAAGATCTATCTGTAAATCAATAAAGGATGATTTAATAAGAAAATATGTTTTGGATTATTTTTTAGGAGAAATTGGAATTTTAGCACCAAATTTAAGCTTAGGAAAAAAATATGCTTTAAAACATGTCTCATCCTTAGGAGTAACTAAAAAAATTCTTAATGATAAAAAATCTCTTAGTAAAGCTGAACTCAAGGAGTATTCTTTATTATATTTTATAATTAATAACTTAAATTTTTTTAAAGATAGTGATCTATTGGAAGAAACACTTGAATTCATTACAGAAGAGGGGAGACAAATTTTTTCTGATATTCATAATTATTTAAAAAATAATGAAAATTTATCTTATGACGACTTACCTATTGAAAAAGATGTGATTCATAAAATTGAAAAATTTGCATCAATTAAACATATTTCAAACAATGTAAGAAAAGATCCAAGTAAATTATATGAAATCTTTCAAGAAATGAAAAAAGATCTCAAAAATGTTTTGATTGATATTCAAATTAGCGACTTAGAATCGCAATTTTCTAAAGATTTAAATGAAAATACTTTTAATAAGATTAAAGAGTTGAAAAAGTTACAAAATATCAATTAAATTAAACAAATTAGTCATGGATTTTTTTGAAATTGATATTATATAAGTCTTTTCAAATATATAATTGTGGAAAGAATAATTACAAAATCATTTGCTAGATTAATGGGTCGCGGTATCCATAGAGGTTTTATCACTCATGAAGAACTTTCAAAATCACTGGGTAAAAGAAATCTTTCTGGAGATAATCTTTCTCAAGCATTTCTTCATATTTTAGACCAGAAAATAAAATTAGTTGAAAAAAAATCAGATTACAAAGTATTAAAAAAAAGAGATGGCCAATCAAAAGACGAAAATAAATCTGTCGATAAGAGTGATGATCCAATAAGAATGTACCTAAGAGAAATGGGTGGCGTTGAGCTTTTATCTAGAGAAGGAGAAATAGCAATTGCAAAAAGAATAGAAGCTGGAAAAGATGTAATGTTAAATGCTTTATCTCAAAGTCCAATTACAGCACAGCAATTTTTTGATTGGAATGATAAATTGCAAAAAGACGAAATTTTAGTAAGAGAAATTATAGACATTGATACTAATTATATGGAGGATGAAAATACTGGTCCATCTTCGAAGCAAAAAAATTCTACAGATGAAAGCAAAAAAGATAACGAAGAAGCTCAAGAAAACTTAGAGGAAGATGAATTTAATCCAACTCTAGCAGCAATGGAAAGTGAAATTAAACCAAAAGTTCTTAAAACAGTTGGAATATTAACAAAAGAGTATGGAAAATTAATAAAATATCAAAAAGAAAAATTAGATAATGTTTTAAATTCAAAAGGATTTTCCTCATCTAAAGAAAAAAACTACAAAAAAATTGTGGAAGATATTTTAAATAATATAAAGTCACTTCAATTGTCACCATCTGTATTAGAAGAATTGGTGCAAAAACATTATGTTGAGAATAAAAAAATTATTTCTTTAGAGGGAAATTTGCTAAGACTTGCGCTAAACAAAAATATTTCTAGAAATGAATTTGTAAAATTTTATGTAGGTAATGAAATAAATCCAAACTTAAAAACTTTTTTAGATACTAATCCTACTTGGAAAGCATTTTTTCAAAAAAATAAAGATCAATTTAAAAATATAAGAGAAAGACTTATTGAAATTAGTCACAGATTAGGAATTTCTATAACAGATTTTAAAATTTTGTTGAGTAGGATGCAGAAAGGTGAAAAAGAATCAAGAATTGCAAAAAAAGAAATGGTTGAAGCTAATTTAAGACTGGTTATTTCAATTGCAAAAAAATATACCAATAGGGGATTACAATTTCTAGATCTCATACAAGAAGGAAATATAGGTTTAATGAAAGCCGTGGATAAATTTGAATACAGAAGAGGTTATAAATTTTCTACATATGCTACTTGGTGGATCAGACAGGCAATCACTAGATCCATAGCCGATCAAGCTAGAACTATTAGAATTCCAGTTCATATGATTGAAACAATAAACAAGATTGTTAGGACTCAAAGACTTATTTTAAGTGAGTTTGGAAGAGAAGCAACACCTGAGGAGCTAGCAAAAAAATTAAGAATGCCGCTTGAAAAAGTTAGAAAGGTATTAAAGATATCAAAAGAACCGGTTTCTTTAGAAAAACCAGTTGGTGATGAAGAAGACAGTAGCCTAGGTGATTTTATTGAAGATACAAAAGCTTTAGCACCTTTAGAGCAAGCCATAAAGTCAAACTTGAGCGAGGCAACTACAAAAATTTTATCCACTTTAACTCCAAGAGAGGAAAGAGTTCTTAGAATGCGATTTGGAGTTGGTATGAATACCGATCACACCTTAGAGGAGGTAGGCCTCCAATTTTCTGTAACACGTGAAAGAATAAGACAAATAGAGGCAAAAGCACTTAGGAAGCTTAAGCATCCAAGCAGATCAAAGCAATTAAAAAGTTTTCTTGAAAGTTAATTAATAATTTAACTTTATTAATTTTTTGAATATACGATAAATAATGAGTAACTATATTGAAAAAGTATATTTAGTACTATTCTCTCTGATACCAGTTTCTATAATAATTGGTGCTGCAGCATCTTTAACAAATATTTTAGCTGTGATATTAGTCTTTTCCTTCTTTTCGTTAAAAAATTTTAAGATAGGTTTTTTTAGTTCTCGAGAAATTACTCTTCTATTTGCACTTTACATATATTTAATTTTTAACTCATTTATAGCTATTGATTTTGGTATGAGCGCAGCAAGAAATTTTGGATTTTTGAGGTTTATTATATTATTCATCGCAATAAATTATTTTTTTAAATTATCAAATAAAAAAGGAAATTTTACACATTTTTGGACAATAGTTTTAATCATCGTATCTTTGGACTCCTATTTAGAGTTTTTTACAGGAAAAAATGTTTTGGGTTATGGTGAAATTTATGGTGATAGAATTGTAAGTTTTTTTAAAGATGAGCCAATTGTTGGAGGTTATATAAATGGATTTATCTTTATCATTTTTGGATTTTATTTTGATAGATATTTTGAAAAGGATATACGATATAAAATTTTATTATTTTCCTTATTATTACTTTTATTTTTGACAGTTCTAATAACTGGTGAGAGATCCAACTCAATAAAACTTCTTTTAGGTTTATTTCTCTTTTTTACTTTAAATATGCAGCTTAATTTAAAGACAAAAATAATCTCATTTATAGGTATATTCGTTTTATTTTTCTTAATTTTATCCAATTCAAACTATTTAAAAAGCAGATATTATGGAGGATTTGTATATCATATAATAGATAGTCAAAGACTTGCATCATTTATTGAAAATCAAGAATATTTTGAATTGTATAGATCTGGTTATGCAATATTTAAGGATTATCCATATTTTGGGGTTGGAAATAAAAATTATAGAGTAATTACAATTAGAGACTCTGATTTTAAAGATGATTATGAAATTAGTACACATCCTCACCAAATTTATATAGAGCTTATCTCAGAGCACGGAGCAATAGGTACTGTAATAATTTTAAGTATAATTTTCACCTTAATGTTTAAAAATTTAAAAATTATTATTTTATCAAGAAACTCTGTTCAATTAGGATGCTTTGTATATTTATTAATTAATTTTATACCTTTGTTACCAGGAGGATCATTTTTCTCGGATTTTCCCTCTACGCTTTTCTGGTTGAATCTATCGATTATGTATGCCTGTAATCCCAGTACTAATATTTTTAAAGCTAAACATATACAGAAATAAACTTCTTAACTTGAATGAGTAAAAAAAACAGAGTAAAAATAAAATAATTTATAGGGCCTGTAGCTCAGTTGGTTAGAGCAGTACACTCATAATGTATTGGTCCCAGGTTCGAGTCCTGGCGGGCCCACCAATATGAATAATGAAAAATATTTATAAAAAAATTCAAAATTTACTTTTTAGAAAAATTGAATTTTGGATCTTTGCGTTGATGATAATATTTTTTATTATTTTAACTTTTTCAATATCAGTTTTAGTTAGACAGGGGACAGAAGGAAGAACTTCTTTAGGTAACTTTTCTATAAAATTTTTGACTGAACCACTGGTTAGTATTACCAGAATTCCAGAAAAAGTTATTTTTAAAATTTTAAAACCAGTTGAATTGAGAATAGGAGATTTTTGGGATCCTAAAAAATCTTTTACTGAAAAAGTTGGATTTACAGGCTCTTCATCAAAAAATCAATTTTTACTTTTATCTAGATATAGTATTAAAAATAAACAATCAATTGTTGAACTAGTAGATCTAGAGAATTTTAATGTAATTCACACTTGGAAACCTGAGATTGATAAATTTCATGAGCCTGTAAAAAAGATTGGTCAGTTTAAAAACTTGGAAAGAGATAGAAATAAAAAAAGATTCAGAATTATACATCCTATAATGACTAAAGATGGTGGTATTATATTTTCAAATTTTTCCCAACTGATTAAGGTGGATCACTGTTCAAATTTAGTATGGCAAAACTTCGAGCATGTATTTCATCACTCTAAGGAAAAAGATTTAAATGGAAATTATTGGGTACCAATAAATATTTTCCAGAGCAAAATCAAAAATTTTGAGAGCGTACCTGAACATAATGCAATTGTGAAAGTTAGCCCTGAGGGAAAAATATTATTTATAAAATCTCTTTATGAGTTATTTATAGAAAATAAAATGGAGCATTATATTCACGGAATAGGTTTACCTACTAATGATATATTTCATCTAAATGATATAGAACCTGCAATGTTCAAAAGTAATTATTGGGACATAGGAGATTTATTTTTGTCCTTACGCAATTTGTCAATGATAATTCAGTATAGGCCATCAACTAATAAAATTATAAATATAATTCATGGACCATTTTATAATCAGCATGATGTTGATATCATAAATGATAAAGAAATATCAATTTTTAACAACAATTATAAAAGTTACAGCATAGGAAATTCAGAGATTGTAATTTATAATTTTAAAACTAACAATTTTAAAAAATATTTGGATAATCAAATAAAAAAAAATAAAGTTCGAACTTCTTTTGCTGGATTGCATTCTATTCTCCCAAATGGGGATTTATTTTTAGAAAGTACTACAGACGGAAGAATTTTGTTTTTTGAAGGTAATGGAAATTTAAAGTGGCACTTCACAAATAATGAAAACGAAGATAAAGTATTATATGCGATTAATTGGTCGAGAATACTTTATAATACAGAACAATTGAAAAAAATAGAAAAATTAAAAAATTTACTAATAGAAAAAAAATGCAAAAATTAATTTTATTATTATTATTTTTAACCTTCTCATTTAAAGCCAATGCATACATTGGACCTGGAATGGGAGGAGGATTAATTGCAGCTTCACTTGGAATTATTGTAGCAATTATATCGTTAATTTTTGGAATTATTTGGTTTCCATTAAAAAGATTTTTCAAAAAGAAAAAAAAAAAAGAAAAAAAGTATGAACGATGATAATTCATTTAATACTTGTAGTAATAATAATTTCATTCACTGAAATTTACAGATATTTTAATTTAAAAAATTTAATTAAAGACATTTTACAAACAAATAAAAAAATTTTTAAATTATTCTTTTTTAGCAAAAACTCATCAGAAACTTGGAAAGAAAAAGAGGTTATTAAATTGTCAAAAAAATTATTATTTTCATCATTTAAACTTTTTTTATTGGTTGCCTTTATGATTTTTATTATAATTTTGGCTGGAAACTATGATAAAAATTTTTATAATTTTTTTCTTGAATTTAATGGTTTAATAGAGACTACTATTATTTTTCTTATTTATTATTTTATAAAAAAAATTATAAATGCAAAATTATAGTTTTATACAAAAAGAACTACATAAACTTTTATTAAGTAGAAAATTTATAAAAAAAATTTTTTTTGAAATTGAAAAAAGTATATTTTTAGAAAAAAAATTTGATTTTAATTCTTATAAACACGTATTTATAGCAGGTTTGCCCAGATCTGGAACAACAGCTTTACTATATTATTTATATAATTCAAATAATTTTGCTTCATTGACCTATTCAAACATGCCTTTCATAATGGCAATCAATTTTTTCTCAATTTTTCAAAAAAAAAAAAATAATAAATATCTTAAGGAAAGAGCTCATAAAGATGGAATTTTTTTTAACGTTGAAAGTCCTGAAGCTTTTGATGAAATATTTTTTTCTACATTTGATGACACTGAAGTAAGAACAGAGTTACTAAATTTTATAGCTTTAATTTTAAAAAATAAAAAAAAGAAAAGATATTTAAGCAAAAATAATTTACACTATAAACGAATAAATATTATTCAAAAAATTTTACCAAACTCAATATTTTTGATACCTTATAGAGACCCTCTGCAAACAGCAAACTCTTTACTTAAACAACATTTAAATTTTATAAACTTACAAGAAAAAGATCCATTCGTACTAAAATATATGGACTATGTTGGTCATAATGAGTTTGGTTTACATCATAAACCTTGGAACAAACCTACTTCATTTAGTAATATCAATGATATTAATTATTGGTTAGAGCAGTGGTTTTTATTCTATAGAGAAGCATTTAAAAATTTAAAAAATAAAGATAAATGTTTCTTTGTAAGATATGAACAATTAGATGACGAAAATTATATAAATAAATTAAATCAAATTACAGGATTAAATGAGAAACCTAGCAATTTTAAATTTAGTTTAAGTTCAGAAAAAAATATACATAAGTACGATAAAAAAATGTATTTATATTCAAATGATTTATATAATTTAATTAATGATAATAATATTTTAATTTAAATAAGTATTTAATTTAGTTATTAATAAATTTTTCTAGACTAAAAAATAAAGCATTTATGTCTCCATTATTGCTTTTTAATATTGACCCAAACTCTTCTTTTTGAGTTCTTGCTAAGCTTAAACCTTCAATGATTAGATCTCTAATTAATGGTTTTTCAGGATTTTTTGTATAAATTCTCCAATCTATTTTTACTTCTTGCCTTTCAGCAGTTGCAACAAGCTTACTTGAAACAATTGTATAATTTTTATTAATTATTTCTTGGCCTATGACTTCAATTTTTGGATTTGAGTATTCAGCTAGTCTACTAGAAAAACTTTTTAGGAAATATTCATTAAATAATTTGTTATATTTATTTTTTTGATCATCATTGATCTCTTTTCTGAATTTTCCAAGTGTATATAGTCCTATACCTTTAATATCTACTGTGTCTTTTGCTATTAACTTAAGATTTTCTATTTTTTGTTCTTTTGAAATATCATCTCCTAAAATTTGAGATGCTCTATTAACAGTAGATTGAACAAAAACATTAGGTTCTAAAGCTAGTAAAGTAGTATCTATTAATACAAAAATAAATGCAAAAAAAGCAATTAAATTTCTTTTAAACATTTTTTATTAATTAATTTGATTTAATCTCATCCCAATCACTGTCATCTAGTGTATCAGTAATGTTATCAGAGTTTGAAATTTTTTTCTTTCTATCTTGAATATAAAGACTTCTTACTGAGGCATAGAAATCCATTGAATTTTTTTCTAAGTTATCAAATGAATCAATATTTTTGGCTCTAAAATTAATTCCGTCTCCACCTTTAGAAATATAGTAATCTGACTCATGAAAATATTTTGTCTCATTTTTAACGGTGATATTATACCAGGGATCACCACCTATCATATTTGTTGCAGTTCCTAAAAGGTCTCTTGTAGTAGATGGACCTAAAATTGGAAGTACTAAATAACATCCTTCACCTACACCCCAGGTTCCAAGAGTTTGCCCGTAATCTTCTTTTTTATAATCTGTTACTAATCCAATTTGTTTTGCTACATCAAAAATTCCAAAAACTCCCACAGTTGTATTTACTGTTAGCCTCATAGTGTTTAGACCTGCGGTTTTAAAATCTCCTTGCAATATATTATTTGGTATTGTTGCCAAATTTGATAAATTACTTAAAACATTTCCAGTCCCTTTTTTTATTGGAGATGGAAGTTTCCTGTATCCTTTGGAAATAGGCTTGAATACAACTTTATCTAATGCTTGATTGAATGCGAAAGTTGCTCTGTTTACTTTTTCAAAACAATCCTTTACCTCTGAATATGAATTGTTTGATAATAGCAAACTAATTATAACTATAAATAAAGCTTTTTTCATAAATCTTGTGTTTCTATAGTGGATTTATACATAATGTAAATCTATAAAAAAAGTGTAAAATTGGTCAAAAAATGTTAAAAAATATAGAAAAAAACTACTCCCCAAATTTTAAACCCAAAAAGAGATCAAAAAATAATATTAAATTTATTATAATTCATTACACAGGAATGAGTAAGGAGAAAGATGCATTATTAAGACTTACAAATATACAATCTGAAGTAAGTTCACATTATTTTATAAAAAAAAATGGAAAAATTACAATACTTGTTCCTGAATTATATGTTGCTTGGCATGCAGGAAAATCAGAATGGAAAAATTATAAATTTTTAAATCAAAATTCCATTGGCATTGAAATTTCGAATCCTGGTCATGATTTTGGATATGAAAAATTTAATAAAAAACAAATTTACTCACTTGTTAAACTTCTCAAATTCTTAATCAAAAAATTTAAAATTGATCCGAAAAATATTTTAGGTCATTCAGATATTTCCCCAGAAAGAAAAAAAGACCCAGGGGAAAAATTTCCTTGGAAATTTTTAGCCAGAAAGAAATTATCTTACTGGCATAAAATAGGTGATATTAATCTTAAATCTTTAAGAAACCTAAAAAGTACCCAGAAAGAAAAATTAAGTTTCTTAAAAAATTTACAAAAAATAGGTTACTCTTGCAAAAATAAGGTTTTGATAACAAAGGCTTTTCAAAGAAGATTTAGACAAGAGTTGATTAATGGAATTATAGATAAAGAGTGTATAATAATAAGCAAATCTTTAATATCGGTTAAATAAAATCTTCTTGAAAACTAAAAATTTTGTAGTAATTTTCATATGCCAGATAAATGACTTGTCGCTTTAATTTTTAAAGAGGAAAGTCCGGACTCTGCAAAGACACGGTGCCAGGTAATTCCTGGCGGGGGCGACCCTAGGGATAGTGCCACAGAAAATAAACCGCCTTATCAAGGCAAGGGTGAAAAGGTGTGGTAAGAG
>MDTG01396242.1_pt1 | contig 12546 bp, 13 predicted proteins | sample 811421 | NCBI WGS metagenome assembly MDTG01 (sample SAMN05326645, study PRJNA326480) | marine metagenome | isolation source: seawater | place: Pacific Ocean: South East | collected 2011 | reverse complement strand
GGAGTCTTGAAGAAAGAACGCCAGGGATAGAAATCCTGACAATGCATAGATTAGGGTTATTAGATTAGGGGTAATTGTTCCAACATTTTGGACGCATTTAACTATAACAGCAGCTGATAGTGTATATAGTTTAGCTTTGGCAATAGTATAGGGCGCGTCTAATAATCGATTAGAGTCAATCTCCATCTCCCGGAAATCTTTCTCAGCATTAGCCCAAACTTGGTTATAGACAGCATTATATGAATAAGTCATGTTCTTCCCTTCTAGAGGTTAAACCATTATGAAACAACGCTTGTCTGCTTTAGACAGACTTACTACTAATAGCTAGCATATATCTTGATGCGTCCGGAATCATTCGCCCAATTTTCTCTTCAGCTTTGCCAAGTAAGTCTTTCTGATCATTGTTCAGGTTTTCAGGCATTGTTATCCTAGAAAATGGATCTCCATCAATACCTGAACAACTCCCAATGCCATATGTTTCATCTAGATGAAACCCCATCGTTCCCTCTAAGATTTCATTTACTTGACATTTATCTTTCCACTGAAATTTTGTTGGATTTCCAAATAAAAATCCCTCATCTTTCTCCAATATATCGGGTAGCACTTCCCAATTATCATTACCAATAGAATGTAACAAGTTATAATAACGGGACCTAAAAGTAACAATAAAAAGCCCACCAGGCTTTAAACATCTCTGGATATCTGGAATATCTTTGATCCAATCAGGATAAAAGAAAGTAACCTCAGTCATAATGATTACACTAACAGAATTATCCGCCTGGGCTGACAGACACTCTCTTATAGTTTGAACCTGAAATTCCAAATTTTCAGAATTTTTAGGAGAATTATCCCTAGCATAATTTATGGCCCTTTGAGACAAATCAATACCTTTTATTTTCACTTTTGGATACTCAACAGCAAGCCTATGCGCAAATCGCCCCTGACTACAACCAAGATCTACAATTAAATCTCCGGGGGATAATACTCCTAAATATTTACCTATGATCTGCCAATACTTATCTAAGTAATAAATTTCAGACTCATTGCCTAACATATTGTATTTAGTAGACTGATCAATTCCAATATTTTGGATCACATCACCGAATGCTTCGTGAGAAAACTTGCCTATGACCTGTCCTATTTTAATAAATATTTTTGAGCCCATCAAAAATGATAGTGCAAAAATCCTCAATATTTTCATTTTCAAAACTGATACAACGCTATAATTAACAATTACTTTTTGGAAACGATAGTGCTACCACTGTCGACAACCCAATTATAATTCTGTTTAGGAATTTTCCAGTCAGCTCCATATAAGAACTGCAGAACTGACTCATATTTTTTAGGGATTGATAGGCTAATATCGTCTATCTGTAGATCTGTTAATTCATCTAACAGGTGAACTGGTGTCGAGTAACCGGCAGATCTGTAGAGCAAATTTCTATTTTTTAAAATTTTTAAAAGACCAACAAATGGTGTCAATATAAGTTTTCTATAGATTAAAGATATACGCTTCGAACCAATGTTAAGTTCCTTTGCTCTATTCTCAAGACCTAACAATAATCCAGCAAGTTTATTTCGAGAAACAAACCAATTAGAATATGCAAGGCCTGCACCGTTGTCATGGTAGAAATTAAAATCAATTTTTCTCTCTCCGTTCCCTTGGAATGTAAGGAAGTCATAACCTTCGCCATCATGTATCAGGCGATATCCGTTTTTATCCATAAGAGTCATGATTTCAGTCCGCAGAGCTTCGTTTTTCCAGCATGCAATATCAATATCATTGTCCCATGGAATTAGCTGGCCATCACGCATCAAACCAAGTAGGGTGCCATGACACAGCCAGTACTTTATTTTATTATCTGCCAGAAGTATGGCAACTCGAGCTAAATCAGGGTCTAACGAATTTTCTTTGCAATTACTCGTATCAAGCATGGATCATCAACCTCCGTCTTAGAAAGTCCAGTATTTTCCTCAGAGTGAATTATTTCAAAATCCTTATTTAAGCGCTCTAGAAGATCTGAAAAAACAATAAACCGTCGGTAGTGAGAAGTAACGAACTCATGCTCCCCTACTTTGGTACCTTGCCCATAAAGTGGGTCTTTTGTAGAACGCACTTCAATAAATAAATAGTTTATTTTTGATGACGAATTAATGTGTTCAAAAAACTTATTTTCTTCTTCATAGTTAATTGCATGTAATGTAAATCGAGAATAAATTGAGACATTGTTATCTTCCAAACTATCAAAACTAAATGAGGAGAAGTCGCCAGCTTGAAAAAAAGGCTCCACATTAGCATCCAAACAAATACTGTTGTTATTTTTTATTACCTCATGGCTCTGATCGATACCTAAGCAACTAACACCAGATTTATGAAAGAAGAAGCTATCCCGCCCATTTCCACATCCAACATCAACGATTGTACCCACATCGTTCTTAAACTTTGTAAGACAGAATCTTGCAAACGGACTTTCATCCTTAGGTGCGTCTAAAACTCTACCATCCACCTCAGTAAGTATCTCTTTGTTAGTATTTACTACCTTGTAAAAATTATCCCAATACCCTTTGTCCATATCTTTTCTATCCACGCTAATTATTAAAAATATTCGAAATTAAACTAACCCGATAATAATAGCCATCAGGTAGTTTCTGTTTATTAACATATCAAGCACATCATATTACAGCGTGTTGATCTTCAATTTAAATCTGGAGTATCCAAACGCAAGACCTGTAAGATCCTAACACGATGTATCAGCAATATACGCCGTAAATTAAAACCTTAATCTATTTAGCATTCCCTAAAATGAAAAGGAATTTACCAAATTGATCTCCCTCCGTCAATGACTATATTTTGACCAGTCATATATGCAGACGCATCGGAGCATAGGAATTGAACAGCACCAACATACTCATCCTCCGTCGCCATCCTTCCCATAGGTATTAGCGAGGTAAGTTTTTCTACGAATTTATTATCTTGACCAGTATACACACCTCCGGGGCTCAAGGCGTTAGCTCGAACTCCTTCATCGAGCCAATAAGAAGCCAAATAACGAGTTAAACCAACGAGCCCTGCTTTTATTACTGAATAAGTGACTGGCTTTACGGGCTGCAAATTATTCTGAACACCTTCTTCATGATAAAGCCGTTGATCGGGAGCTATAACGGAGAGGTCCGAAGCTATATTTAGGATAACTCCACCACCATCTTTAGCCATTCTAGACCCAAAAACCTTTGAGCATAAAAATGCACCCGTGAGCCCCACTGAAAGTTCTTTATCCCACTGCGTTAAATCAAAATTTTCTAGCCTAGTCGGACTCTTGTTTGATTGAATGACACTTGAGGTGGGGTTGATAGCAGCATTATTGATTAAAATATCCACACTCCCAATATCTTTTGAAATAATGTTGGCTGTTTTGATAACACTTTTTTCCGACGCTACGTTCATCTTCAAGACTCTAACTTTTTGATCACCATAGACATTTTCTAGTTCCGCCCTAGCTTTATTCAAACCGTCATAGTCTATGTCAGTCAAAACAACTGTTGCACCCAATTCCAGTAACGCAAGACTATGTTTCTTCCCTAACAATCCAGCCCCACCGGTGATCAAAGCAGTTTTTCCGATCAAACTATAATGTTCAAGATTCACTATTACCAACCTTCCTAAGCTAAGTACGTGTTTGTCCGCCATCACACACGTGAAGACTTCCAGTGATAAAACCAGATAATGGTGATGATAACCAAAGAACAAGATTTGCTACATCGCTGACGCTACCCAAACGTTCAAGCGGGACTTTTTCCGCAAGCATCTGATCAACCGCAATAGAATTACTTTTGATCTTATCATCCCAAACAGAGCCTGGGAATATAATATTCCCTGGAGCGACACCATTTATGCGAACGCCCTCTGCACCAAGCGGCAAGGCTAAGCCGCGAATATAGGCATTCAGCGCTGCCTTCGCTGCCGAGTAAGTCACTGGAGCTCCCGGAATAACTTCACTACCGCATATGGACGAAATACAGACTATTACTCCATTTGTTTTTTTCAACTCTGGAATAGCCGCTTCAACTATATTGGTAGCACTAAACAAATTTAAGGATAATGACTTTTGCCAATCAGTAAAACTCTCCTGCCCTGGAGCTGCAGACTTCCCGCTACCTACATTACACACTAAAACATCAAGCCCACCTAAAATATCCACGGCCTCTTGAATTACAGCATAAGCTTTCAAAGGATCTGTCACATCTCCAGAGACACCAAACCAGTCACCTCTATTGGCGATAGAAGATTCTAACCTAGCCTTATCTCGGGCATTAGAAACTACAGCACAGCCCTCCAAATGGAAGCCTTCGGCAATACCAAGCCCGATACCACGCGAGGCGCCCGTAACCACTACGCGCTTACCCGCCAACCCGAGATTCATCTATCTAAACCCATTTTGAACGAATTTTTTATATTCCAGTAACACTTCGAGATGTTGATCATTATTAGCCCTAGCCGTTTGTAAGATATAATTGCCATCATAACCGTGAGACTTTAAGAGAGAGTAAACCGTGCTGAAATCTGCACTTCCGTGACCAAGAGGCACCGTAGTTCCGTTTCGCACTCTATCCTTTACATGCACGTTAATAACTCGATCACCAAAAAACTTAAATTCTTTTAAGGGGTCGAAACCCAAAGAAGCGCTGTTACCAATATCATAATTTATTCCAAACACATCAGCGTCCAGACATGAAATGAAACGATTAAGCTCCATGGGAGCGAAATCTGACTCGAAAATAATTCGCACACCAAGTTCATTCAATCTATTTTGTTGTTGTGACAGAAAATCAACCAGAATATTTTCTTGTTGTATATCATCCAAGCTACCACCATCTACTAGTGGCACAACAACTATTTCAACTCCAATATTACTACAAGACCTTATAATAGCGTTAAAGTCAGCTTTAAGTTTTTCACAGAGAACAGCATCGTCGACTTTCCAAAATGGCGCCTGCATAAAACAATCACCCGTGAGTGACGGGATAGAAAAACGATTTTTATTGCAAAGTGATGCTATTTCTTTTTGACCCGCACGTGTCATAAAAGGATTCTCGTACAAGCGCTCTTGATCAAGCGTCCACTCCATAATACTTATACCGATGCTTTTGGCTGCGACAATTTCATCCTGCCAAGAATTCCACGGGAATGACTGGATTTTGCCTCCAATCATAGGTGAAAGGCGTCCTTGCATAAATCCAATTTTTTCAATCATTTTTTACTAAATCTATAAGGCGTAGGAGCATCTTCATTAGAACTATTTGGTCGCTCGGCATCCCATTTTTGAATTTGGCCAATAATATCAACATCTGTGTTTTCGCTCCAACGATTTATGAGCTGAGAAAATATCGAGCCTACCTTACCATCTCCTATAGAAAGGCCATTCAAAGACGTTACAGGCAACATGCAGAAAGGCGTACCCGTAATGAAGGCCTCATCAGCTGTATAGACGTCATAAGGTTCAATATTTTTTTCCACACAGGGAATACCCAAAGAGGCGCACAACTCAACCATGACGTACTCGCGAGAGACCCCTCTTAAAACATCCCTACCTTCCGGCGTAATTACCACCCCATCCTTAACAATGAAGAAGTTGTCTCCAGTACCTTCAGTTATAAATCCGTCTGTACCTAATAGCAACGCCCAATTATTGTCACCAGCAAATTGAGATGCCTCAATATTAGCCATTAAGTAGAAAAGCCGGCTTCTATTTTTAATTTTTGGGTCCATTAGCGAAGCGGGAATAGCTCTCTGTGACGTGATTACCATGTTGATGCCAGTTTCAAACAATGCACCCATCGTAGCTACTGTCCATCTTAGCGGAAAATCAGCGATAATTACGTTAGGGCCCTTGTGTAAACCGTCTATATTTTGATAGATGCCCAGCAAACCACGAGACACATCGATCATTAGTCTGTGCTCATCATCTTTTGCGAATAGATGATCGTTAGCTTCTACTGTTCGGTAACACTCATCTATCATCTGTGTTTGCGTCAATTCTAATGGAATACGCAGTATTTTAAGCCCTGCATATAACCTAGATATATGATCCTCTAACTTAAATTGTTGCTTGTTAAAAGATCGCGTCATCTCAAACACCATGTCACCAAACATTAGCGCAGAGTCATAGATAGAAACTTTTGCTTCAGTTTCCGGTATCAGCTCACCATTAAAATTTACCAATCTAACTTCACTAGCCATAAAAATATTCCTATAAAATCTGCAGATTTAACTGCGCCACTGAATGTCGATTACTTTTGATAGTCATTATCATACCAACTAATAATATCATTGATATCAAAATGCGAATTTTTGTAATAAAGCGCGTCGTACAACTTCACCATGAAGTCATATTGGTCTTTTGTATTCACATCAAGTATCAAATCTGGTCGCCTAAATTTCTGAGGGCATTGAACTGTACTAATAGGGCACCATTGAGTATCTTCGGCCTCTCCGGTTTCATAGTTGTAAAAATTTAGATGCACATGTTCACGCTTAAAAGGGTCACTGACCGTTTTGTTAACATCTGTCAATAACGAGAAATCAAAAACTTCGGCTCCAATACCATCCGGATAGCCTGAATCATCTATCACAGATAAATTAGACGAAAATCCTGGTCGATTTAATGACAAATGATGATCAATGATCCTATCTATTTCTTCAGGCTGAGGCGTTGTGTTATCTGCCGGGATTCTAACGATCACATCCGCTTCGTTTACCAAAGCTGCTTGATAATACCTATCAACAAGATCATTTTCAGACCCCGCAAAAACCTTTACACCATATCTATCAGCTAATGTTTGAAGAGGCTTATCCTGCTCAGTATCGGGTATCGCTAACACTATGTCATCCAATCTTGTACAACGCTTTACTCGCTCCAAAATACGCCCAACTAAAGGCTCGCCGGCTAAGTCCATCATAGACTTACCGGGCAATCTAGAAGACCCCATTCTAGCTTGAAGAATTAGAATGACACGACAGCTCTCACTCATAATACAGCCCTATGGCTTCAGTTCACTAAATATATTCTCTTCGACGATCTTGCATATTATGTGTCCGATTAAAATATGACATTCCTGAATTCTCGCCGTTTCAGTCGATGGAACGTTTAAGGTCTCTGTAGAATCATCAAGCATTCCTCTTCCAGCCCCAGTTAAAACTACGGCTGGGACATTAGCCTCTTTTGCCGCTTCCAATGCTTTTAAAATATTACCACTGTTGCCACTTGTAGTAATCGCAATGATAACGTCAGCGGGTGTGGCTATGGCCTGAATCTCTCGAGCAAATACATTCTCATAGCCGTAATCATTTCCAATGGCCGTCATTGCCGAGCTATTAGTTCCCAAAGCAAGTGAGGCCAGGCCTGGACGATCAAATAAAAATCTAGACGTAAACTCTGCAGATAGATGCTGCGCATCCGCAAAACTGCCACCGTTGCCACAGAAAATAACCTTACCACCCGCTCGTAAAACCGCCGTGCATTTCTCAGCCAAATCACATACTTGTTGTATGAGAGCGTCTTCACTTAAAAGCGTGGCCTTAACATCAATAGATGCTTGAATTTCTGATTTTATACTTTGAAATTTCATAATATTCCCTAAATAATTTGCTCTAAACGATCAAGAGCAATCCAAAATCCCTCGCCTCCATTTTTATGTCCTTGCCAAATCTCCGGAATAAAAGATGCCTCGGGACAATGTGTATCTAAAATACTGGCTAACTTATAAAAATCTATATCACCCTCACCAATCTGAAGGCCCTCTCCATTTACGCCTAAAGCATCTCCTAGGTGTAAATGACCAGTTATTGGCGCAATTTTTTCAGCGAACTCATAAAAATCTACGCCAAAATGATTGCTCATCAAACGGGAGTGTGAAATATCAAAACACATGCGCAAATCAAGCTTTTCACACCAATACCTGCATTCGTCAGCATGCACGAATAAGTTCTGATAACGCTGACCACCAAAATGCCATGGGAACGGGGCCATCGTTTGAGGAATCAACTCAACGCCACTCATATCCAGAAGAGATAAACTGTCTGCAAAACGCCTGTAGTAATTATCTAATTGATCGGTTGGCAGCAATTCATCCATTGTGAAGCCTCCAACATTAGCCACAATCATTGGGCGCTTAGTCGCCGGGAAATATGATTTTAAAGATCGAGTGATCTCAATAACACGCTGGGTCTCCTGCACTGAATATTGACGATATTCTTCATCAGGAGAAGCCAAATCCATCAAACGGCCTTCGGAAAAGAGTTCGGGTGCATGAACAACAAACCCACATTTATATTCATCCATTAAAAATTCATCTATGTTCAGGTCTAAATCGGAATAAGAAAGATGGAATTCAAAACAATCAGGACTAATCTTAGAGTTGTATTCATTAAAATCATGATAGCGAACAGGTACTCCCCATGGTCGGTTAAAGCTATAACTCTTGGGCTCAACTTTTGTGTCCTGAAGATCTGAAGGATAGAAATAGTCTTCCTCTAACATATCCCGCTGGACTGTGCGCCCCAAAATCTTCTCATAATTCTGAGCAGATAAGCCCTGGCCTGGACTCCGCACTTTTAAATGATGTGGCTCGATAATGGTGCCTTTAGCTAAGTCTGTGGATGCTACCAAACTTTTGGCTAAATTTTCTCGGTTTATCATTTCGCCCTGCGAAATAGTTCTCTCAAGACCATCGCCTAGCGCCTCTTCGATTTCTCGAATTCCTGATACTAGCGATTTAAACTCAACCCGCTCGAGGCTAGCAGCATGATCAGGACCTTCCATACTTCGATCAAAAGTAAAATGGCGTTCTACGACCTTGGCACCAAGCCCCACCGCAGCCAACGTAACGGCAATGCCTCGTTCGTGACCGGAATAACCAACCAACGGGTGGATATTTTTAAGCTTTTTAATCCAACCTAGGTTGATATCATGGAGCGGCGCTGGATAAGTACTATTACAGTGCAGGAGAACGAAATCAGCATGTTTTGAATTGAGGAAGTCCGTTGTAATTTGAATTTCCTCAACAGAGCTCATCCCTGTCGACAATATAAGTGGCTTTTTCGTGTCAACGAGACGTGCAATCAACGGTAAATTAGTCAAATCAGCAGAGGCAACCTTGTAGGCTGGAACATCCAGAGCCTCCAAAGCCACTATACTATCTGAATCCCAAGGGGTGCACATGTAAATAATGCCCCTTTCCTTACAATATTTAGCGACCTGTTTATGCTCATCTTGAGACAACTGAAATCGCTCTAAAAGGTCTAAAATGTATTCTGTCCCAAGGTCTTCACCCTGCTTTGTGAGACTTTTTTTCCTGTAGAGTGACGACATGTTTCGCATCTGAAATTTGACGCAATTTGCTCCAGCTTCGTGAGCAGCGTCTACCATTTCCAATGCCAACTCAACGCTCCCGTTATGGTTATTACCAATTTCCGCAATAACAAAGACATTTTTTCCACCCAAGCTAAAATTTGATATTTGCATTATTTTTGCTCACTGTTAATTGGATTTTCTAAATATCCACGAGACGTCCAAGTCATTAAGCCATCTTGTTCAAAGCGAAATTTTTGGACTGTTAAATTTTTAGACTTTAAATAATCTAATAAGTGGAACTTTTCAAACGGCCGCACATAAAAAATAAAATATCCACCACCACCTGCACCCAGCAGTTTTCCACCAAGAGCACCATTGGCTAATGCGCCATTATATATATCATTGAGATGATCGTTAGAAATCATTTTGCTGAACTTACGCTTTAACTGCCAAGCCCTATCAAGGCATTCGCCGAATTTCTCCAGATTTCCCCGGAAAAGATGATTACGAATAATATAAGTCAGCTTAACATTTTCTTTGACCATCCTTTTTACCGCTGCGGAGGACATAGTGACTTTTTGGTCTTCATGAATATTTCCAGAATGATGATCAATGCCCGTATTACACAGGACTAAACTAGCCTCTAGCTCTGAAACAAGATCGGGATGAATCCTTATAGGATTAACAATGTTTTCATCCGCATGAAACTCAATAAAGTTAAACCCACCAAACACTGAGGCATATTGATCTTGCCAACCTCCCGCGACTCCCAAATGAAGTCTCTCCACCTGGAAGGCGATTTCGGCCAATTCATATTGACTCCAAGGGTCTTGTCGAGTCTTATTAAAACAACCCAAAACAACAGCTGAGAGAGTTGCTGAGCCACCCAAACCAGAGCCAACAGGAAAGTCGGAATTAAGTGATAACTCAAAACCAAAGTTAGGCCGCACTACGTGCAAGATAGACTGGATTAAACCAAAAGGACCTTTTTGCTGTAACGCGTCATCAAGATTGTCGGCAGTGAGGGTGGCACCCAAATCTTGCGATCTAATTACGATCTTGGAGTCAGATCGAACCTTCATAACACCGTGGCTATAGATTGAAATAGCTGCATTGATTACCGCGCCAGATGTCGCCTTAAAATAATGCGTTAAATCTGATCCACCGCCACCGAAACTCATTCTAACCGGCGCTCTTGCCCTAATGTAGACATCTTGCTCAACGGTTAACGGAAGGTAATCATTCGACACTATGTCACTTAACCTTAGGGCATTGTCGAGTATTGGAATAAATTTAATATTGCTATCCAGTTGCTTTATTAATTTCTCTCTTGGGCTATCAACACTCGCCCATAAAAAATCTGAGTTAGTACAATTTAATATATTGTCATCAAGAGAAACCCCATTAATTAGAGCTCGCCGAATATCGCCGTCCGTCGCGAGACCTGTAATTTGACCATCTGCATTTTCAGAAAAAATAAATCCATATTGATTCTGATCCACTTTTTTAAGCGCATCTTTTACAGAGGTATTCTCGGACACAACGCATTTATCTAGATCAAAGCTCATTTTTTCTCTCTAACTCTACCCATTTACAAAATTTTAAATAATCTTCCGGAATTCCGATATCGATGAAATTACTGTTTAACTTAACAGCTTCAAGCTGCCTCTCAGAAACAAGCCTGGGAAAAACTTCACTCTCAATCGAAAATTCCGAGCCTACCTCAAATCCATCAAACGCCTCAGGTAATAAATAATACAATCCTGAGTTAACATATCCACAGTCAACAGAATCAAGCTTTTCCTCAAAAGCGCAAATTTTGTTGCCTTCAAATTTTAGTGAACCATAGCGTTTACTATTCGGCACATTGACCGCAACCAGCGCTGAACATTTTGAGTTCGCCAACTGTCTAACACCAGAACCGAGCCAGGTGTCAGCATTAGCTACCAAAAACCCTTCATTAATACCATAAAAGTCAATGGCATTTAAAATTGCGCCTCCCGTCCCTAACGGAGTGCTCTCAATAAGAAACCTAAAGGTTACTCCAAAAAACTCATCACGATCTGACAGCTTGCTAAGCTCTGTCTTTATTTCATCTGCTTCGTAATGTAAGAGGAAAATAAAATCTTCGATCCCTTGATTAACCCAATGGTCAATCAGATGCACAATGAAGGGCTTACCTGCTACGGGCGCGAGGGGCTTTGGCACATCTGAAACTACTGACCGCAACCGGGTGCCAAAGCCACCGGCTAGAACCATAAGAGACTTCATGTATTCCTACTGCTTAAAAAAGAAGCCCCCTCTGAAAGACAAGATATTTTATTATAAAGACCATTGTCTAATTTTTTGCTAATGTCAGATTCACCTAAGTAAAGATTCGTTCCTATACCTGCGGCAACACCTGCTTGAATATCCGAAACGCTATCACCAATTAAAATCGATGCGCTAGGATCAATACTGAAATAATTAATTGCTTCCAATAACATTCCTGGATTTGGTTTTCTTGAAAAATCATCTTTTTTGTATTTTCCTATTCCATGAATAGGATGGTAAGGCGAATAAAATACTTTACTAATTACAACTCCCTCCTGCTTGAAGCGAGCAGACATCCAGCACATAAAATCATGGAATTGTTGCTCAGTGTAATAGCCTCGGCCAATACCTGCCTGGTTGGTAACAATACAAATTATGTAATTCTCTCTAATTGCAAGCCGCGTTAGATCAAATATGCCGTCTAGAAACTGGCAATGCTCAACTTCATGAACATATCCATGATTAACATTTATAACACCATCGCGATCAAGTAAAAGAGCTTTATTCATTTTGTGATCTGTGCCAGTGTTAAGAACCTTGAATAATTGAAATCAGATCACTGTGCCTAAGGACGTCATGGCCATGTTCCTAAACATACCTGACCAAATGTGAACCCACATAACCTGCACCACTAGGGATTAGTGATTTCATATTAATTCTCCATTAGATAAAACACAAAAGTGTTTTTTTATAACTCTGGAAACTAAATTTTGAAATGCGATAATAGCCTTTATGAGGAGTTAGCTTATTGTAAATTTAATAATTGAGATCTAGAAACTTAGGTGACCTTTTGCTTGATTGCGTAATGCCTTATAAGCACAAATAAAACACTCAGCATTCCACCTAATAGTGCGCTTAAGATACAAATTAAAGCCCTTTTAGG
>MDTG01384090.1_pt1 | contig 12546 bp, 9 predicted proteins | sample 811421 | NCBI WGS metagenome assembly MDTG01 (sample SAMN05326645, study PRJNA326480) | marine metagenome | isolation source: seawater | place: Pacific Ocean: South East | collected 2011 | reverse complement strand
TCTTCTTCAAAAATTTTAATGAAAGGTTCACCCGTTCGGGCTGTAACATTCCAGTCAATTTGCCTAATATCATCTCCATACGAATAAGATCTAACCTCAGAGAAGGCCATACCCTTACCCTTGAAAGCCGACTGATATTCACCTCCAAATAGATTATTAACTAATCCTTTGGATTGTATTTCAAGTTTACGAATTTTTTTTAGGATCTCTTTTGAAATCATAGTAATTGGAGTTATCCAATATTAGAAATTGTTATGTTTAAATGCATAGAAAACTAATTCACTCATTTCATTTATTGTTCCAAACATACACAATATGACAAAAATACATTACAGTAGAAAAATATGGGGTTAGAAAAAGCTACTGCAGTTGTTTTACGAACAATTGACTATCAAGAATCTAGCAAAATAATTACCGTATTCACTGAGTCATATGGCAAGTTTGCTCTTATTGCAAGGGGTGCAAAGAAACCAAAAGGGCAACATAGCGGTATTTTAGAAGTTGGAAACACTTTAGATATAAGCTTTGCATACAAGCCAAATCGTACAGTTCAAGATTTGAGAACAGTGGACTTGGTTCACTCAGTATCTAAGCTGCGAAGAGATCTCAGAACATGGCTTCTGTTGTTTCAAGTCTTGGAGCGAATAACCGCATTGGTTCATGAGCATGAAATCAATAAGGATTTATTCCAGTTTTTAAGCCAATTCTTGGGCTGGTTAACTAAACAAGAACAAGTACTAATACACGTGTTACCTTATATTCAAATTCGGTGTATGAGTTGCAGTGGAATTGAATTACAGCTTGAACTTACTAAAATGGCTAAGCAGTCATATTTACATATCCCGAGCGGCTTGCTTAGTGAGATATCTACTCAAACAGGAGAGAAAAAATTTAGTGAACGACAAACGAAGTTTCTCGTTGCAGTGTTATTATATAAAACAAAAGAATTTCTAACAATTGATTTAAGTAAAAATGAGTTGATTGGATTGGTTCAAAATTTGGATGCCTATTTTCACTATCATATAGAAGGTTATAATCCACAGCGGTCTCAACAATTTTTCGATCTTTTTGTATCCTAGCCATTAACTTAAACAAATACACACTACATATTTATCGTATATACATAGATGGATAATATGAATATAAATCGCCGTTTAACGTACCTTCTACTATTGTTGATAGGCCTTAGCATTGGCTTTGTATGGGATAGCTATCTAGACCGTGATTCTAAGACTATGTTTGCTGAAGTTGAATATACCTCTATTTCAAAAAGTGATAGTGTACTGATTGATGATGTGTTTCTTGAAAACATCAGTGAACGATTCCTATTTAAAAAAGTAGCCAGCAGCGTGACCTCTTCTGTAGTTTACATTGAAACTATAGTTCCGGTAGATTTGCCAGATGATGAAAATCATAACTTTTCCGAAGATTTTTGGGATCGATTTTTACCTAAAAGTGCGCGATCAGTAGGTTCAGGTGTTATAATAAGTCAAGATGGATACATACTAACCAATCATCACGTTATTGAAGGGGCTAGAGATGAAGGTATTCAGGTAGTGTTAAACGATAAGCGAGAATTTGAAGCATCTATTATTGGTTCGGACCCTACTACTGACTTAGCAGTGATAAAAATACCTGCAGATAACCTTCCAGCAGCTGTTATAGGAAACTCAGATCAAGTACAAGTGGGTGAGTGGGTCATGGCTGTTGGTAATCCTTTTAGGCTCAAAGCTACAGTAACTGCTGGCATAATAAGTGCACTGGGAAGAGACGTCCAGATAATAAATGACCGAATGAGAATCGAAAGTTTTATCCAAACCGATGCGGCAATAAATAAAGGTAATAGCGGTGGTGCCTTGGTGAATACCAGTGCTCAAATAATCGGTATAAATACTGCAATAGCCTCACAAAGTGGGAGTTATCAAGGATATGGTTTCGCTGTCCCTAGTAATTTAGCCATTAAGGTTGCCTCAGATATCATTCAATACGGGAGTGTCAGACGAGCATTAGTTGGTGTTCAGATTCAATCGGTAGACTATCGAAGAGCCTTAGAATTGCATTTACCAAATGTACTAGGAGTGGAAATTATATCGCTAACTCCCGAAGGGCCAGCAGATAAAGCAGGACTCAAAAAAGGTGATATTGTGCTTGAGGTAAATGGGTTTCCAGTGAATGCTTCTAATGCGTTGCAGGAAAGAATTGCTCTATTAAAGCCCAATACTGAAGCCCAGCTCACCATTTGGCGCGATAAAATATCCTTCGTAAGCACGGTTATTTTGGAAGAATTAGAACTTCCGGAGATTATTATAGCCCAGTCAAACTTGGAATCTAATTCACTTATGTCTCCAAAAGATAATACTATACGCCCTGAATCTTATAGCAGAGAGTTAGAGCGGGGAAGACTCTGGATTTCTACCGATCTAGGCTTTAATATTTTAGGATTAGCTAAGCCAGAAAACCCTAATTTGTTTGATTTATATGTTCAAGAGATAGATTCAGCGTCAACTGCATTTAAACGAGGTCTTAGGGATAAGGTTGAGATTATACGTATTGATGGAGAAATAGTTCAGTCAGCTGAAGAACTACAAAAATATTTCAATAAATTAGCTGCTATTAGGAATAAGTTAGCAGTAAAATTTGAGGTCAGAAGGGAGGATGAAAGTATACATCACATTCACATTCCATTAGATAATTAATCAATATTATTCATGAAGTACTTTCTATGCATCATTGTCTCCTTAATATCTTTCTATTCATGTTCTTTAACAGATACCATTACAAATCAAGATTCAATGTATTTTACATTCCCCGCTTGGTATATAACGGACGCTTATGTTAGCGATTCAACTAGTATTCATTATTTTTTGAGTTTTCAATCAGAAGATTCTACGGCTTCAGCAATTCACGGATTGAAGGAGGCAAAGATTGAGTTTATTAATAGTATAGATGACAAAGTTGAAGGAGTCAGAAATCAACAAGATGATAGGGAATTTTGGTCAAGCCCAGCTGTAATACAGTCACTTCGAAGTAGTATATATTTGTTAATTGATGTTATGGATACCAGCAATGAAATTACCTTTAAAAAAGATGATGCCAATTATTTTGAACATTATGTACAAATGAGTCTAAAAAAAGATAAACTTATTGATGAGTTAAAAAAATCTACGGGTAATCAGCTAAATACAAGGCAGAATTTCTGGATTAAATTAAATGAGTCCCTCTAATTACACAGTTTTAAGATAAAGAACAGTGATATTATTTGTTATTTCACAATAATAATTAAAACAATACATGAACTATGAAGATTAACAAAACTTTTGTAAGTATCGTAAGTCTCTTTACTATGCTAATGGTATTGATACATACACCTTTATTGGCTCAAGATGTACCTGCACATGCCATTACTAATGTAATAGTACATATGGCCGATGGAAGCGTCGTAGAAAATTCCAATATTGTATGGAGAAATGGAATTATTGAACAGGTCGGAGTTAACGAATCCATTCCATTTGACGCCTTCGTAATCGACGGTGGAGATTCCCTACATGTATATCCCGGACTCATTGATGGGCTGGCCACATGGGGGAGTCCAGATATACCTCGAGATTTACCTCGATTAGAAAACCCAGGAAAACCAACTTACGATCGTGCAGGGGCTCAACCAAATAGAATACCAGCTCATTATTTGAATGAGGATAAATCAATTGAAGCTGCTATGAAAGCAGGTTTTACACTAGTTTCACTTGGATTGGATGGTCAAATGTTGCCAGGGCATATACAACCCTTTAATTTGTCTGCAGCCAAGCTCACACAAGCCCATGCTTTTTCTGACCCTTTGGCATTACAAGGTAGCTTTGATACCGCACCCGGTAGTTGGGGTAGTGGTGCTTATCCATCTACACAAATGGGAGTAATGGCTTATTTCCGTCAGCTTATGTATGATGCCTCGGCCTTACAAGAGCATATGATGTACTTTGAAAATCACTCGGATATGAGTCAACCCGAAAAAAATGATGTATTAGAAGCTCTTTTCCCGTTAGTAAATAGAGAGTACCCTCTATTTTTCGAAGTAGATTCGAAGGAAGAAATCGAACGCATGTTTAGATTACAGGACGAATTTGGTTTTGAGGTTGTATTGGTTTCAGCAAAGGAAGCCTCGGCCTTAAGTGAAGAATTAAAGGCACGGAATATTGCTGTTTTGGCAAGTCTTGATGTCAGAGAGATGCCAGACTGGTTAGAAAAAGAGATTAAAGAAACCGAAGCCAAAGACCAGGAAAAAAGTATATCTAGTGACGATCAAGCTGATAATCAAGATGTTAAAAAAATGGAACTCACCGAAGAAGAATTAGTTTTTCGCTTAAAACAAAAACAGGCCTGGCAAGAAGAAATAAATAATTTAGCTACATTAGTTAAATCGGGTATTCCCACAGGCTTTACATCTGACGGTTTGAGTCCTAACGAAATACAGAAAAAGATTAATCTAGTAACAGAATATACTTCATTATCAAAGAGTGACCTCATTGAATTAATGACGATACAAAATGCAAACATATTAGGTATATCTAACCGAGTTGGCGCTATAAAAGAGGGCAATAGTGCGCATTTAATACTTACTGATGGCCCTCTATTTGAAAAAGGAACTAAGATTCATGTCCAAGTTAGCCAGGGTGTGATCAATGATTTTATGGAGGACTAAAGATGAAAAATATAGTAAACATGCTACTTTTTTTAGTTGTTTTTTCGGTTGGATCCTTGGCACAAGAAAAAGGATCGGTATTAATTCAGAATGCCACTTTAATGACGATCACCGATGGTATTATTGAAAATGGTGATGTACTTATTGTCGATGGAGTCATTACAGGTATAGGTACTGACCTTAGTGCACCTATAGGTGTAGAAGTAGTAAATGGAACTGGAAAATATGTAATGCCCGGTATTATTGATGCACACTCTCACCTAAATACAGTGAGCACAAATGAAGCAAGAAATCCTGTAACTGCAGAAGTGACAATGGAGGAATCCATTAACCCTAATAGCGTCTCTATTTATAGAGCAGTAGCAGGCGGAGTGACATCTATACATTTAATGCATGGCTCTGCTAACGTTATAGGAGGACAGGGAGAAACCCTTAAGCTTCGCTATGGAGTGTCTCAGGATGAAATGAGATTTGCAGATGCGAAAAGAACAATTAAATTTGCATTGGGCGAAAATCCAACCCGTGTGCACGGACAGGGAAATGGAATCCAACCAAGGACTCGGATGGGTGTCGAGCAAATTATAAGGAGTCATTTTGATGAGGCACTCGATTATAGGGTAAGAAGAGAGGCTTATTTGGTAGCTAAAGAGGCTTATGAAGGAGATAGACGAGGCAGAAGAGTACCGCCAGTACCTGTTGCCAAAAACTTGAGATATGATGTGTTAAACGATATTATAGATGGCGAGATATTGGTTCATTGTCATTCTTATCGGGCAGATGAAATTCTGATGCTCATGCGTGTATTCAATGAATATGGCATTAAAAACTATACATTTCAGCATGCAAACGAAGCTTTTAAGGTAGCACCAGAAATTGCTAAAAATAGCGCTTATACATCAGTATTTGCTGATTGGTGGGCGTACAAATTTGAGGTTTACTATTCCACAGCCTATAATGCTACCATTTTAAATAAAAATGGAGTTACCAATAGCATCAATAGCGATAGTAATGAACTTATCCGACATCTAAATCATGAAGCGGCAAAAACAGTAAGATATGGCGATACTTCTGAAGCTGATGCTCTAAAGATGATTACTATTAATCCTGCTATACAGCTTGGTATCGACAAGATGGTTGGAAGTTTGGAAGTCGGTAAGCATGGAGATATAGCCATTTGGAGTGGTCATCCGCTTAGTATTTATTCTAAAGTACAGCAGACCTACATAGATGGCAAGAAATATTTTGATATGCTCACCGATCCAGCAGATATGAGAATTGACGTGGACAGCGATGATTCCTACAGAGAAGCGGGATTTAATACTTTCATTCAAGGTAGAGAAGAAGATGCATGTATGAGTGATGTATTTCAGTTTATTCAACAGTAAGTAATAAGGAGTTAAATCATGAAATCAAAAAAATGGAATCTAGTTCTTGCATTACTGTTGATAGCTTCATTCACAGTGCAGGCACAAATCACTGATAAACCAAACTTTGGTAAAATTGCCATTGTAGATGCGACCATACACACAGTTACTGATGGGACTATAAAGAATGGTGTAATCATGCTAGATGGTGAAAAAATTGGGTACGTTGGAACAGACCGCTTAAAAGTGAGTGATGAATATCATATAATACAAGCATCTGGTAAACATGTTTATCCTGGCTTTATGGATAGTGGAACCTCGTTAGGTTTGGTTGAAATAAATGCAGTGGCAGTAACAGTTGATAACAGAGAAGTGGGTAATATGAATCCTAATATGTTTGCATTTACAGCCTTTAACCCACATAGTGTATCTATACCAGTTACAAGAGTAAGTGGAGTTACTCATGTCATTACGGCACCTCAGGGGGGATTAGTATCGGGTCAGGCAGCTCTTATGGATTTATGGGGCTATTCACCAGACTCTATGGCTATCGATATTACAGCCGGTATTGTGCTAAATTGGCCGAGTATACGAAGCAGAGGTCGGGGGCCTAGAAACTTAGAACAAGCCGAAAAACGGTATAAAGAGGCTATTAGAAATCTAAACAAATTGTTAGATAACGCTCGCTTTTATGAGCAAATGATGTCTGAATATGAAGCTGATGCGTTTGAAAAAATTAAGCCAGAAAAAAATCAACAATTACAAACTATGCGTGCATTGGTTAAAGGTGAAACTCCTTTAATTATTGCAGTTTCAAGTGAAAAAGATATACTTAATGCAATAGAGTGGGCTCTCCATGAGGACAATATACCATTAAATATTATATTTGCTGGAGTTGAGGAAGGGTGGAGAGTTGCAGAGCAAATTGCAAAGGCAGAAATACCTTGCTTAGTTTCCACTCTTTACACACCCGTTCGATCATATGATCATATTCATCGACCATACGAAAATCCATCAGCACTATTGAAAGCGGGAGTAAAAGTAGCTATTATGACTGGAGAAGTAGAAAATGTCCGTAATCTACCGTTCAATGCAGGCTATGCTGCTGCTTATGGAATGGGGACGGAGGAAGCAATAAAAGCAGTCACCATTAATCCAGCAGAAATCTTTGGTGTTTCCAGTCTATTAGGTTCTCTAGAAGAAGGAAAACAAGCCAATTTATTTATTAGCAGTGGCGATCCATTTGAACCTCTTAGCCAAATTGAGCAAGTCTTTATAAAGGGTTATCAAATTCCAATGGACTCTCGGCACACACAATTATTTGAGGAATTTCTTGACAGAGATGCTACTCAGGAGTAATTGAGTTTCATATCCTATTTGTTCTATTAATTCAACCAATCATATAAAGTTTCTTTTGGATAGTTATGATTTCATAAAAACAGTAATTTGTAAATGGTTACTAATCTGCTTCTTTGTATCAATTTATTAATAAATATTTAAAGCCATACAAGTGGACTATAACACTTGGAGCTATTTTTCTGACGGCCGCTAACTTTTTCTTAGTCTGGATACCTGTCCTTATTCGTCAAACTATGGATAGAGTAGAGCAGCTAAATATAGAGCAACTCGAAGAATTATCATTATTTGATACTCTATTCAATTCAGCACAAGGAACTATCTTGGCGATGAATGCTCTTTATTTAGTGGTAGCGGTCTGCGGCTATGGTTTCTTTTTATTTTTGACAAGGCAAACACTTATTGTAGCGTCCCGGAAAGTGGAATATGATTTGAGAAACGATGTTTTACATGCCTTATTTAGCTTATCTTCAATTTTTTATTCCAAATATTCAGAAGGCGAAGTATACGTTCGAGCGACCGAGGATATCAACAAAGTACGAGAATATTTTGGGCCGGTGATTATGTATAGTATTAATACGGTCACAAGAGCTGGTTTTGTCATTGCTATGATGTACATAGTTAGTCGTGACTTAATGGTGTGGGCATTATTACCCTTGCCTATGTTGTCACTATTTGCCTATTGGATTACCGGGTACATACATAAGCATTCGATTATTATTCAGGAGCAGTACTCCAAGTTAGCAGATCAAGCGAAAGAAACCTTCTCGAGTATACGGCTAGTCAAAGCATATCATAAAGGAGAATTAGAACAGCGAAAGTTTGATTCTTTAAATGAAGAGTATAAAGAAAAAAAGCTCCGTTTAGACTTAATTGAATCTCTATTTCATCCAGGGTTAAACTTTTTGATAGGTATTTCGCTTATCATTGTTATCTGGAAAGGTGGGCAGATGGTAATCATTGAACAATTAAGCATAGGCAATATAGCTGAATTCTTAATCTATGTAGCCTATTTAATATGGCCCGTAGCAGCATTGGGATATACAACAAACAGATTTCAAAAATCTATGGCTTCTTGGCAGAGAATAAAGATAATATTCGAAGCTTACCATAACTTGAATAAAGATGAAGGTTTGGATACGATTAATATTAAGGGTAATATTGAGTTCAAAGACGTCGAATTCAATTATCCTGACGCAACGGTAGCGACTCTAAAAAGTATAAACTTACAAATAAAAGCTGGTACTAAAGTGGCAATCGTTGGTCGAACAGGTTCGGGAAAGAGTACCCTAGTAAATCTATTGCCTAGATTAATTGAACCCACTAAAGGTGATATTTTACTTGATGGGGTACCTTTAAAAGACTATTCGAAGCGATCATTACGAGATTGTTTAGGCTTTGTGCCACAGGATCATTTTTTATTTTCAGATACTATAGAAGAGAATATAGGTTTTGGAATTAAAGGTGCGACAACTAAAGATATTGAATGGGCAGCATCTAAGGCACAAGTCCGTGACAATATTTTGGATTTTGATAAAAAATTTAAGACTATATTGGGTGAAAAAGGTATAACATTATCTGGGGGCCAAAAACAGCGAACTGCTATTGCAAGAGCATTTATTAAGAAGCCAAAAATACTCATTTTAGACGATGCGTTAAGTGCGGTTGACACAAAAACAGAAGATGCAATTCTTAAGTCGCTAAGAAATGATGAGCAAAAAATTACGGTTATAATTATAAGTCATAGAATATCTACTATAAAAGACGCAGATTACATTTATTATCTAGAAGACGGGAAAGTGATGGAAGCAGGAACTCATGAAGAGTTGCTTTCACAAAGAGGAAATTATAAGTCGATGTACGACAAGCAACTAATAGAGCAAGAATTACAAACAATTTAATATTAATTTAGATTCATTAGGTGTGATTTGTTGATTGCAACCACCCATGAATGTAGGGAGAAAATAAAATGATAGTAGTACCACTAGGCATAGCCTCAGCAACCCCAACAGCTACAAGACATTTGCCCTCTGTAGCATTATGGCGTGAAGGCACTGTGTTTCTGTTTGATTGTGGTGAAAATTCACAAATGTGCATGTTACAAGCTGGATTAAAAAGATCTAAAATCGACAGTATATTTATTACTCATTTCGATGTGGATCATTATTCAGGTATAATGGGATTGATATCAACACTTCAGCTGCAGAGAAGAGAAAGAGAATTAAATTTAATTGGGCCGAAGGGAATTAAAAAGTTTGTTGAATGGAATCTTAACTTTTCTGGCGTTGAAATAAGTTTTGATCTCAACTTTATTGAGATAGAAGAAGATATTAAAGAAATGCGTGTGTTGAATACCGATGATTACTACGTTGAGGCCCGACCATTAAAGCATAAAAAATTTTGTCTAGGATATCGATTTCAAGAAAAAGATAAGCCAGGTAAGGTAGACGCTGAAAAGGCCGAACAGTATGGTATTACTGAGGATAAACACTTCAAGTCTCTAAAGGCAGGTAATAATCTAACACTTAATGACGGAACTGTTATCGAATCACATGAAATTGTAGGTCATCCACGACCAGGAGATAGCTTTGCATATATAACTGATACCGAATATTGTCCTAATGCTGTCAAATTAGCTGTAAATACTAACATTCTATATCATGAAGCTACATTTGGTAATCAATTGGCTGACAAAGCTAAAGAAACAGGACACTCTACTGCCAGAGATGCAGCTCGTGTGGCAACAGAAGCTCAAACCAAATTGTTAGTCATCGGACATTTTTCTGCCCGCTATACTAACTTACACTTATTACTTAAAGAAGCGAGAGATGGCTTCTATCCAACATGGTTGGCTCAAGAATTACGCCCAATTTTTACAGATCCATCACATGAAAGAGGCGTTGTTGAACCAAAAGTAGATCTGATTGATTTAACCAAAAAGAAACCACACAGTAGTAGTGGTAATTATCGGGGTACAAGATCTAAGGGGGGGCGTTCTGCAGGAAGTAGACATGGTGGAAAACGGCCCGGATCTAAAAATTTTAGATCAAGAAAAAGTAAAGATAGTGATGTTAGTGGAAATAGGGGGCGTTATGGTTCTGTTAATTATGAAGATAGAGGTGATCGATACCGAAAAAATGATGGGAGCCCTTACAGAAGTAATAATGGGAGAACCCGAGATTATAATAATTCCGATCGCACCAAAAGATATGACGACTCTAAACTAAATAAGTCTATTACACCTCGAACAGGTTACGACGATTTTAATCGGTTCTAGATAGTTTAATAGCTAAATTTACAAGCTAGAAATTATAATAAGCTATGGCTAATTTTTTAAAAAAAGCCGCTGATAAAACCCTTATTAAGCGGCTTTATTTTTACATACAGCCTTTTGTAGGTTATATAGCACTAGCTATTTTTTTATCCCTGGCTGCAGCTTATTTAGGAACTGTCCGACCTAAATTAACCCAAATTGCAGTCGATGAATATGTAGCGTTTGACGATTTTAAAGGGCTCTTCACTGTAATTCTATTATTGTTTGGCGCCTTAGTTGGTGAATTTATCTTACTCATGGTTAACACCTATTTAACTAGGTGGTTTGGGCAAAACGCTCTGTATTCATTGCGTAGTGCTGTGTTCAAAAAAATTCGAAGTCTTCATATTCAATATTTTGATCGGAGTCCCATTGGACGATTAATTACCCGTACTACCTCTGATGTTGAGGCCCTCAGTGAACTCTTATCAGATGGGGTAGTTGCCATTATTGGCGATTTGTTCAGGATAATTTTTATTCTCTACTTTATGTTTATTATGAACTGGGAGCTTAGTTTGGTCACTATTGCCATTCTACCCGTGTTATTTTATGCTACATTTTGGTTTAAGGAGCGTGTTCGTATCAGTTTTCTAAAAGTTCGTGATCAAATTGCTCATTTAAATTCCTTTGTTCAAGAACATATTAATGGGATGAAAGTGGTTCAATTATTTAATCGAGAGCAATATCAACACGAGAAATTTCAAAAAATAAATCAGAAACATAAAGAAGCTCATGTAGAAACAATTTTTTATTTCAGCATTTTTTGGCCTCTAGTAGAGGTGCTTGCATCTTTTGCTATGGCATTAATTGTTTGGTATGGTGGGGGTAGAGCTCTAATGGGTGGGGTCAGTTTTGGTGTTTTGTTGGCTTTTATTCAATATGCCCGTCAATTTTTTCAACCAATACGCGGTCTATCAGAAAAATTTAATACTCTGCAATCTGCGCTGGCTTCTTCGGAAAGAATATTTGAAGTATTAGATACTGAACACCAGATAGATTCACCTGATAAACCTAAAATACTTACCAATCCTAAAGGGCACATTACGTTTAACAATGTTTGGTTTAGATATAATGAAGAGGGTTCTTGGATACTTCAAAATGTGAGTTTTGAGGTTGAACCAGGTCAACACTTAGCTATAGTGGGAGCTACAGGAGCTGGAAAAACAACCATTATCAATCTACTTTTTCGGTTTTATGAAATACAAAAAGGCAATATTTGTATTGATGGAGTTGATATTAAAGAATTGGAATTATCCGAACTCCGAACGTTATTTGGACTTGTATTACAAGACCATTCTATATTTACTGGCACGGTCTATGAAAATATAGCATTGGGTAATTCTAATATTAGTTTAGCCAATGTAAAAAAAGCTGCCGAAGATGTAGAAGCTAGTCGTTTCATAGAAAAACTACCAGGTAAATATCAGTACCAACTACAAAAGCAAGGTTCTGCACTGTCTATGGGGCAGAAGCAATTAATTTGTTTTGTTCGAGCCTTGGTGTATAATCCTCTAATAATGGTTCTTGATGAGGCTACTTCAAGTGTTGACTCTGAAACTGAAGACTTAGTGAATATTGCCAGCAAAAAAGCAATGAAAGGTAGAACTACCATTGCTATTGCTCATCGGTTATCTACCATCCAGGATGCGCACATTATTTTGGTAATGCATAAGGGACAAATACGAGAGGTAGGTACCCATAAAGAGTTACTTAGCCATGACAATGGTATTTATCGTAAATTGTATGAGTTACAGTATAAAGACCAATCGGTTCAAGTCTAGGTCTTTCTTACTTAATCGCTTTTATTATTCCATAAT
>MDTG01321657.1_pt1 | contig 12546 bp, 16 predicted proteins | sample 811421 | NCBI WGS metagenome assembly MDTG01 (sample SAMN05326645, study PRJNA326480) | marine metagenome | isolation source: seawater | place: Pacific Ocean: South East | collected 2011 | reverse complement strand
TAAGAAAGCGACGGAACCTTGGCTGGAAAACACATCTCTTATTCAGAGTGGAAGAATTGGCTCATTTGCCCGCACTATCATAAACTTACCTATATTGACAAGATCAATAAGTTTGAGGGCAATATCTACACTGCCTTTGGAAAAGCTTTACATACCCTATGCGAGGAAACTCTTACAAAGACTGAACAGTATAGATCTCAGGAAAAGATTATTACTTTGCTCAAGGAACAGTTTGTAAAAGAATTGAAAGCTCTGCCGGCTGATGAACAGAAGAGAGCAGCTAATGAGTTTGACCTGCCTTTGTGGATGTCTCACGGTATTGAGATTATTCCCGACCTTTACCGCTCTCTAGTAGAAAAATTTGGGAAGCTTGGCGAGGATTGGCACGTATTGGCTGCTGAAGAGTTTTTGTACGAACCTATTACAGAATTTAAGGATGCTGAGAAAAAATTTAAAGGGTTTATTGATCTTGTTGTTTATTCTAAAAAGGATGAAAAAGTTCACCTGATTGACTGGAAGACTTGTTCTTGGGGCTGGCGGCGTGAAAAAAAGAGCGATAAAGTCATGGCCTACCAGCTTGTTATGTATAAACATTTTTATGCTCAAAAATATGAAGTAGATCCAAAAGATATTGACTGTCACTTCGTTTTATTAAAGCGGACTGCGAAGCCTGGTAAAAAGGTTGAGTTTGTTAGGATCACTGCGGCTAAAAAAAGAACAACAGATGCATTAAAATCTTTAACAACTGCCCTTTACAATATAACAAAAGAGAGATATATTAAAAACAGAAATTCTTGTACGAGTTGCAAACACCGTCCAGGTGTCTGTGAATTTTACAGGACCGAACATTGTAAATGAGGTACAAAATTGGATAAAAAAATTACCGTTCTAACAATTAGTGATCATCCACTGTTGCCGTCTGGGGTTGGTACCCAAACAAGGTATGTTATAGAGGCACTTCTCCGTAGTGGGAAGTTTAATGTTATTTCATTAGGTGGGGCGCTTAAGCATCAAGACTATACTCCTAAAAGAGTTGACGGATTTCCTGGTACTTGGGAGATCTTCCCAGTAGATTCTTATGGCGATGCTAAGATTGTAAAAACTTTTATCAATGAAAGAAAACCAGATATTCTATATTTTATGACAGATCCTCGTTTTTATGAATGGTTGTGGTCTGTTGATGATTCAATCCGAGAAAATATCCCGATGATATATTATCATGTCTGGGATAACTATCCTTATCCAAAGTATAATCAAAGGTATTATGAATCTAATGATGTTATCGCTAGTATCTCAAAGGTTACGAGCGATATTGTTCGTACTGTAGCACCTGAGGTTGAGGAGCATTATATTCCTCATGCAGTTAATAGTAACATCTTTTCTAAGAAACCACAAGACGAAATAGATAAAATACTAGAAAATAATCCTCCTTTGAAAGATAGGTTTGTATTTTTCTGGAATAATAGAAATGCAAGACGAAAGCAGTCTGGTTCCCTTGTGTATTGGTTTAGTGAATTCCTGGAAATGGAAAGTGTTGATAGAGATAAAGTATGTTTATTTATGCATACCGATCCAAATGACCCTCACGGTCAACCTCTCGAATACCTTGTCAATGAATTAGGGTTTAAAGAGGGAGAGGTTGTAATATCAAAAGCCAAACTCCCAGCAGAGCAAATGAGTTTATTATACAATATTGCCGACTGTACAGTTAACGTTTCTGATGCTGAAGGTTTTGGGTTGGCAACCCTAGAGTCATTATCTTGTGAGACTCCAATTATTGTTACTATGACGGGTGGATTACAAGAGCAGGTGACAGACGGCGAACGATGGTTTGGTGTAGGTATCGAACCTGCATCTAAAGCAGTTATTGGATCACAGCAGGTTCCATATATTTACGAGGACCGTATTTCTAAAGAAGATTTTCTAAACGCTTTATTGGAGATGTATAATAAATCAGACGAAGAGCTACAAGAGTTAGGAAAATTAGGCAAACAACATGTTCAGGATAACTATAATTTTGATATGTTCAATGAGCGATGGGTGAACCTAATGACCAATATACATGACAAATATGGCTCATTTGAAACACGAAAAAATTATAAAAATATTAGGGTAGAAAAACTATGAATAATAAACCAAGAGTACTAATAGTAGGACCTGTTTGTAATATCTCAGGTTACAGTGAGCATGCACGTACTTTACTTGATTCTTTTGTAGAGATGCAAGATGTATTTGATGTGTATGTTCAAGATACCCAGTGGGCTGCTGCAACTCATAGTTTAAAGTATTACAATAAGTACAAGAATCTTATTAATAAGACAAATAATTTATTTCAAAGCAGAGTTGACCAAGAAGGAAGGGTTAACATCGCAGGATTGTTTGACTGTACATATCAAGTTAGACCACCTAATGAATTTCAGCAAATGTCAGAAAATGATATAGGTGTAACAGCAGCGTTGGAAACTACCTTTGCCCCACCAGAATGGGTTTCTAAATGTAATCTGATGAAGAATATTCTTGTTGTATCTGAGCATGCTAAAAAAAATCTCAAGAAAACAAAAGATCAAAATGGGGTTGGGATATCTACTCCAATAACTGTAATTCCATTTGGTTATGATTCTACCGTAGAGAAGGTTGATATTTATAAGGATATGGAGATAACCACAGAATTTAATTTTCTTACAGTTCTCCAATTAGCTCCAAGGAAAAACTTCGAAAATATGCTTAAGTGGTTTGTTGAAGAGTTTAAAGATAATGATAAAGTTGGATTAGTAGTCAAAGCTCATATGCAAAATAATAGTACTTTGGATTTTCATTCGAGTAAAACAATAATAAAAGGATTGTTGGATACAATTAGTCCGAACAGGAAGTGTAAGATATATTTTGTTCATGGTAATTTTTCCGAGCAAGAAATGGCTTCTTTGTATAATCCAGAATATATTGATTGTTATGTTACGACAACTCACGGGGAAGGGTTTGGTATCCCAATATTTAATGCTGCGTGTAACAAAATACCAGTAATTGCAACAAATTGGTCTGGTCATTTAGATTTTCTTCGAGCACCTGTCAAATCAAAGACCGGGAAAGTCAAATTACAAAGTCATTTTCTAAAGGTTGATTATAAATTAGACAAGGTCCAATCACAACACATAATGCCAGGACTTATTGTAGAGGGTTGCGAGTGGGCGTACCCAGACGAAACCTCTTTTAAAAAGAACTTAAGATTTATTAGTAATAACAAAGGTTCGTTTTTGGAGGAAGCTCATTCTTTGTCTACACATTTGTTGGATAAATATGACATTGAAAAAATTAAACAAAAGTATAAAGAATTCCACCAGGAACATATGGGTACAATAAAAACCAAAACTTATAATGATATATCGGAATTAGACACGCTATGAATAAAGAATTGTTTTTCATATCAGACTTCTTTAGCGATCAGGTTGTTGGAGGAGCAGAACTCAATGATGATGTCTTGATCAATAAGTTATCAGACAGGGGTTATAACATTAGTAAAATTAGTAGCTCTAAAATAACATTAGAGTTCTTGAGAGAAAATAATAAAATCCTTTACATCGTATCTAATTTTGTTGGTTTAAATTATGATTGTAAAAAATATATGTCCGATAATATCGAGTATGTAATATATGAACATGATCATAAATTTCTAGATACAAGAGACCCATCTATTTTTTGTGAAAATCAAGTAACAATTAATGAGGTTATAATACCAACTGATAATGTAATTAACTCAAGATTTTATGCAAAAGCAAAATCAGTAATATGTCTTAGTAAAATCTGCAAAGAAGTTATGGAGAGAACTCTCAACATTAATAATGTGCTTAGTATTGGTACCAGTCTGTGGTCTGATTCACGGTTAGATATGATTGAGCAATTAAGTACAACTAATAAGACCAATGGCACTATGGTTGTTAAATCTGATAATCCTACTAAGAATATGACTGCGGGTGTTTCTTATTGTCAATCAAAGGGGATAGATTTTGATCTTGTCGGGGGACTTCCACCAAATGATTTCTTAAAAACCATGGCAACATACGAGACTTTGGTATTTATTCCAAAAGTTTTAGAAACATTCTGCCGTTTAATAGTTGAGGCTAAGATGATGAATTGTCAAGTTAAGACGATTTCATCACTTATTGGAGCAGCAAGCGAGAAACATATCTCTTTAAATGGAAATGAATTAATCAAAGAGACACGCAAACGAATCAAGTCGGCGATAGATCTTTTTGTCGATACCATTGAGAAGCCTATTGATAAAAACTATAAAAAGAAAATAGCATTTATAGGAAAATTTAGAAAACTTTATGATGAAGAAGGAAAAGCCCTATCATTAGAAAAAAGTGGATATGAAGTTTTAAGATTTGATGAAGACACTTTTAATCTATCCGAGGATTTAAATAATCAAGATATATTGATCAGATCTAACCCTGATTATGTTTTTTATGCCAAGTTAAGAATACCTAATCAGAGTCAATTTATGAATACTCTAAAGAAAAACTGTATAAAGACAGTCTGCTGGGTACCTGATTTATATTTTGGCACCCCAAGAGAAAACGAAGTAAGACAAAAACATCCGATGTTTCAGGCAGATTATGTTTTCTCTACAGATGGTGGAAACCAGCACTTATTTGCTGAAAGTGGTATTAATCATTATCCGCTAAAGGATGCCATATTTCCAGCAAACTGCGTAACAGAGAGGCAGGTAAAAAATTCTAAGAAGAGTATTGATGTCTTATTTGTGGGCGGCTTAGACATGAATTTTCATGGTCAGAATCGATACAAACTTCTTAATTTTCTACAAAATACCTATGGAGATAAGTTTTTCTGGGCAGGGAAAAACAATACTGATGAGTATAGAGAAGATAAATTAACAGAATTGATTAGATCCGCTAAAGTTATTATTGGTGATTGTGTAGAATCTAAAAACCTTTGGTCAAATCGCCTTTATGAAACAATTGGTCGTGGTGGTTTAATTATTCACCCATATGTTGAGGGTATAGAAGATCATTATACAGATGGTCAACATTTTATTACTTTCGAGCGAAATAATTTTAATATCCTCAAACAAAAGATTGATTTCTTTTTAGATAACCCAAAAGATAGAGAGGAAATAATCTTAAATGGTATTAAGCATACAAAGGAAAACCACACATTAGACAATCGTGTATCGTACATTGTAGATATAATTGATAGGTAATAAAAATGAAAATAGGTTCTATAGTTTTATCAACTAATCAAGGGTTGGGTGTTCTTGCAAAGTCTTTTTATGATAGTGGGCTCGTACATGAGGTTTTAATAAAAGAGCACGGAACGTTAAAAAATCACCCAGAGTGGTTTAACCATTCTCCATTCATAGGTAATCCCTCTGATTCTTTTGCACAAACTAAACACCCAGGAGTTGATGAGCGACTTGTAATTACTAATTTTTTATCAAAAATAGATGTTTTGCTTGTATTTGAGATACCTTTTTATTTTACCATTCAGACAAGCGATGGTAGAACAGTCGGGTATGATATTTTAAAAGATGCTAAAAGATTAGGCGTTAAAACAGTGCTCATGCCAATGTATGAATGCACTCCATACCCTATGGAAGCAGATTTGTATCTTTGTCCTTCTAAATTAGATTATGAAGTATACAAAAAAATGTATCCCGAGGCAAACATAAAGCAAGTGACGATCCCGGTTGATGTTTCGTGGAAACAAAGAACGCAGGCTAATACTTTTGTTTATAATGCTGGCAATGGAGGGACAAATGATAGAAATGGGACAAGAGAGGTTATAGAATCATTACAGCACATAAAATCTCCGATAGAAATGATTATCCGCTCTCAGAAACCATTAGATGTTAATGTAAATGATAGCAGAGTAGATGTTCGTATTGGAACAGTTGAGTATGATAAGCTGTTCCTAGAAGGTGACGTTTTTCTATTTCCAGAGAAATTTAATGGATTGTCATTACCTCTACAAGAGGCATACGCCAGCGGTATGTTGGTTATGACAACAGATAGGTTCCCTAATACTTTGTGGCTCCCAAACGAACCTCTTATACCAGTATCAGGATATGTTGAGGATAGAATTGTAAATGTTCCTTTCCATAGGGCAACCATTGACCCTATTAATATAGCAAATACTATAGACTTATGGTATAAAAAAGATATAACAAAATACTCAAATCAAGGTAAACTATGGGGAGAGCAACATTCTTGGGAAAATATGCTGCCCAAATACATACAAGTTATTAAAGAGGGTCTATCACAATGAAGATTAGTTTTGTACTACCTCCAGATGAATTTTCTCATAAAATTGCTGATGAGTTTCGAGAGTTTGGTGTAGAAGTGATAAAGAATCATTGTACAGAGGATTGTGATTTTTTGATTGGATTATCACATTCTCAATTACCAAAGATTAAATCAATCAACGAGCACAACCCCCAGGTACCTATGATAAATTATAACTGGGACTTTTATGGCTGGGTGGATATGCAAAGTAATGCTGGTTATAACTGGCCTGGTTACGGAGAGTTATTAAATAAATCTTTAGAAATTTGGACTCCCTCTGAAGAGGTTAATCTTCGCACTGAAGAATTTCTAGGTCTTGGACACAAATGTAGAATAATAAAATCATACGCAAGACTTTTTGATTATGACGGGGAAATAAAAGATGGTAGATATGTTTACCAGGCTATGCGATACTATCATAAAGATAAAAATATAGGATGGCTAAAGCAGGCATGTTCAGAACTAGAAATTCCTTTGTATGAATCACTGCATAAATTATCGGAACAAGATTTTCACAAAGTGATTGCCGAGTGTAGTTTTCTCGTTACAGAATATCACGAAGCATCAACGGGTGGACTTACACTGATTGAAGCTCACAGATTAGGAAAGCCTGTTATGGTTAGTGACTCAAAGTATATGGGTGCGAGAGATTATTTTGGTGATCGAGCAATATATTTTAATGACAATAGTTATGAGGATTTTAAAAAAACATTAAAAGAAACTTGGGACAATACCCCTAAACTCGATAGAAACGAGTGTATAGAATTTACAAACCAGTATAAACTAAACAACATGGTTACAGAAATGTATAATAGGTTACTGGAGCTAAAAAGTGAGTGAAGCTTGTAACTCTCGTAAGAAAGTTTGTATAGCCACATCAAGGTATGTAGGAAATATTTGTAAAGAGTGGGCTAGTAAAAATATCCCTACAGGATATGAGCTAGTAGATGAGATAAACGATGCGAGTATTGTAATATCAGTCCTATATGATACTATATTAACATCTTCCGTTATGGAAGGTAAAAAATGCTACAATTTTCATCCTGGAATTTTACCGGAATACAGAGGAGCAGGAGCATATAGTTGGACACTCATTAACGAGGATAAGAAATCAGGTATTACTCTTCATTTGATTGATAAAGGGATTGATACTGGTGATATAATAGAAATAAGAGAATTTATTGTATCTGAAACTGATACAGCTTATTCTCTTAATGAAAGAGGTAATGTTTTAATTTTCAAGATGTTTAAAGATTGGTTTGTCGATCTACTTGAGGAAAACTTTGTTGCCGTACCACAACCCTCGGAAAATGCCAAAACTTATTACAGAAATGATTTAGATAGAGTAAAAAATTTAACAAAATATATTAGAGCTTTACATTTTCCTGGTAAAGAATCTTCTTATTATATTAACAATAAAGGAAAAAAGACTTATATTAATTTTATAGAGGAGTAAAATTATGAGAACTATTAAAGATGAGAACGTGTGTGTTATTGGTGGTGCTGGCTTTTTAGGTTCCCACCTTGTTGACCATTTGATAGAAGATAGGAATTGCAAAGTTCTTGTTCTTGATAATTTGATAACAGGGCTTAAAAAGCATCTTCATCACAAAGCAGATTTTATGTGGTTTGACATTCGTGATGATGAGAATGAACTGGCAAAGATTTTTCTGGATAACAAAATAAAGTATGTCTTTAATTATGCTGCCGAACCTTATATCCCTGAGTGTTTTGAGAGACCAATGCACTTTTTTGATATTAATGCAACGGCAGTCTTGAAGGTCTTAAATGCTTGTCAAAAAGCTAATATCCAAGGTTTGCTACAAGTTTCGTCTGCTGAAATTTATGGTGACATGAAGGGTAAGATTAAAGAAACTGATCCTGTAACTCCTCACTCAACTTATGGTGTATCAAAGTTAGCTGCTGATGGTCTTGTACAGGTCCGCTGGAGAGAGGCAAAAGTCCCAGCGATTGCTATGCGTCAGTTTAATTGTGTTGGAGAAAGAGAAACACATGAATATGTTATTCCAGAGATCATTGAACAACTTGACAGAAGTCACAATGTAAACCTAGGCAATAATTCTTTTAGAGATTTTCAGTATGCTGGTGACGCAGTTAGAATGGCAGTTGAGTTGCTAGAGTTCGGAGAATTTGGTGAGGTTTACAATATGGGCAGTGAAGATGGTATACAAATTTATGACTTAGCTCATTTGATTGGTAAATTAATGGGTCATAAAAAAGTTAATATTATTACTGAACAGGCTCGTGTCCGCCCGTGGGAGATTTGGCACTTACAATCAGATAATACAAAACTTTATAATGTAATTGAGTCCCGACCAGAGGTTAATCTTGAGGAGTCGCTAAAGAGGACTATTGAATATTTTAAACAAAATAATAACCATTGGGATTGGTAGAGGTAATAAAATGGGTATAGAACAGCCAGCTAAATATTATGATGACATTTTTGCAACATCAGTTGCATACAATGATCCAAACCCACCAGTAGGAAATCTTTGGGAAACTATTGCACATACTGCTATGTCAACATTGGGTAGCACCATATATGATTTTGGATGTGGTCCTGGGCATGTGTGTCAAGTTATGTACCGTGATGGATTTGAAGGAACATATAACGGTATCGATTTTTCCACTGTAGCTATTGAAAAAGCACAGCAAAGAAACGCAACTGCACCTAGTGCTTCATTTTTTGTTAATGATATCACAGCAATGGATGTTGGTAGCTTTATAGAAACAAATCCTAAAGATACTACAGTAATATCCACAGAATTTTTAGAACATGTACATAAAGATGTTGAGTTTCTTCAAGCTATTCCAGAGGGTGTTAATTTAGTATTTACAGTTCCAATCTTTGATGACCCTGGTCATGTTAGATGGTTTGTATCACAAGAACAAATATCAGATCGATATGGCGAATATATTGATAACTTAAATATACAATTCCTTCCACATGATAGAACTTTTATATTTACAGGAACCAGGTCAAATAGATGAAAAACCTATATGATAACAAAGAGTTTTGGGTAACTAGAGTTGCGCAAGCAAAATCAGTTGGAGATCCCTATTACTCTGTTTATAGGTCGGGACCTACAGAATGGAAAAGAATAATAAATAGCAGACTATCTGTAATTAATCAAGAGGTCAAAGAAGAAGATAAACTACTTGACGCTGGGTGTGGATTTGGTTGGTTATCTCAATTTGTTAAAAACGAATATACCGGTGTAGATCAAACACCAGCCCTTATCGAATATGGAAGGGAATTATACCCTGGGATAAAACTTGTAGAATCAACACTACAAGACTTGCCATTCGAAGATAATAGTTTTGATTGGATTGTTTGTTCTTGCGTCAAATATGGAATTTTAGAATCAGAGGAGAACGGACTAATAGAAGAAGGGCGTTGGGACACTATAGAAAAAGAGTTCCTCCGTATTGCCAACGGTGCTATAATCTGGCCAAGTTATAGTAGTGATTATGAAATCATTAGACGATGAGAATTTGTAATGCAAAAGTTTGAGATTTTAGAACAAAAGTATGCAGAACATTTGGGTGTTGAGTCAGCAGTCGCTGTTAATACAGGGACAGCAGCTTTACATGTTGCGTTAGAAGCACTAAGACTCCCAGAGGGTAGTAAAGTAATAGTTCCAGAGTTTACCATGTATGCTTCTGGTTTAGCTGTACACTATGCTCGCCTTACACCAGTATTTGTTGACTGTGATGACCGACTATTAATTGACCTAGATAAGGTAGAGGAAGCTATAGACGAAAATACAAAAGTTCTTATGGTTACTCACATATATGGTCGAGTTGTCGATATGAATCGAGTAATGGAAATAGCCGAAAAACACAACTTAAGAGTTATTGAGGATGCTTGCGAAGCTCAGGGTGCTTATTGGGATGGTAAAGCTGTTGGGTCTTTTGATATTGGGTGTTTCTCTCTTTACAGAAACAAAATAATCTGTGCTGAAGAAGGCGGTATTGTTGCCTCGGATGATACTGATCTTCTAAGAGTGGTAAGGGATATGAAGAGCATGTCTTTTGGAGAAGATCATAATTATTACCATAAACAAATAGGTTTTAATTATCGTATGACAAACTCTCAAGCATCTCTAGCAATTGACAGCCTTTTAAATTATCATGATAATCATAATAAGAGAAGAGTAAATGAGGAAATATATAACACCCTCTTACCTGATAGCATTAAAATGCCAGATAGAGATGCAGTGTGGGTATATGATTTTTTCTCACCAGTGAAAGATAAAATAGTATCAACTTTAAATTCTTGTGGGTATGCTGCCCGTCATAGCTTTAAACCCATGTCAATGATGCCTTTGTTTAAGAAAGATATTAATTATAAAGAATTTTTATCTTATAAAAAATCGCAAAATGTAGGATATCTACCAGTAGATCCCTATCTTGATGAAAAAGACATATTAGAGATATGTTCCATAACTAATAAAATTATAAAGGAGAAATAAAATGAAATTTTCAAACCAAGCAGTCGGCGCACTTTTAATGACATTACAAAAGTGCCTAACAGAACAAACAGATATCACAGAGCTTTTGTCAGACTGGAACTTAGAGATCCAGGATGAAGAAATTGTTGTAACTAATCCGCCCTCATTTAAGACAGCCTCTGAGTAATGCCTCTCTACGTTTATGATTGCTTAAATTGTAAAAAGCAAGTAAAGATAAGACACTCTTATAGCGCTAAGGGTATAACCTGTACTAAATGTAATTCACAGAATTTACAGAAAAATTTATCTAACGTTTTACAAGTAACAAAAAAATGTTATAATACCAAAGAGAAAACAGGAAGTCAAGTAGAAAAAGCAATCCAAGAGGGAAAGCAAGAGTTAGAAGATTACAAGAAAAAACAATCTAATAAAATTTATAGGAAAAAATGATTACTACAACACTTTTAACAATTGCTTTGATATCTTCTATGGCTATTAATGTTATTTTTGTTTGGTACACTAGAAAACTACTAAATTATTTAGAGATGACAAACGAAGATACAAGAGTTGTTCTGGAGTCAATTGCTGAATACGAAACACATTTAACTGATGTCTATGGTCGTGAACTTTTTTATGGTGACTCCACATTAGAAAAGCTTTTGATGCATACAGGGAACCTCGCTGATGAGGTTCAGGAATATCTTAAAGCCAACGAAGAGCTTACCAGGAAAGAAGTAGAGACTGAGAATGCCTAGAAAAAAGAAAAAGAATAATTATTATTTTACAGAAATAACAGAAAAGGCAATAGTAGATTATTGTAATACAGACAGTTTGTCAATGAGAACTAAGCTCTATGTCGAACATATACAGCCTGCTTTTGATGAGCTTGTGGATAAAATTGTTTACACTTATAAATTTACGTCCCTTGAGAATATTGAGTACCACAAGGATGACTGTAAAATTTGGCTTACAACTATTCTAGGGAAATTTGACCCCTCTAAAAATAAAAAAGCATTCTCCTACTTTTCGGTTGTAACAAAGAATTGGTTTACGCACAAAGCTAAAAAACAAACAAAGAAGAACCGCCGTGAAGTTAATTATGACGAAATGGTTAGAGAGGTAGAAGCAGTCTCAGGAGTTGAGGGCGATCTGATGACTGATATCGAGGATAAGGAATTTTGGCTTTCACTTCTCAGCGAAATCAACAGTTGGCAAAACCTCACACTTAAACCTAACGAAGAGAAGGTACTTAACGCTGTTATAACTTTAATGGAAAACATAGAGCAAATAGAAATTTTCAATAAGAAAGCAGTATATTTGTATATGCGAGAGATTACGGGTCTCAATACAAAACAAATTGTGAGCGCCCTTAACAAAATGCGGGAAAGATACAGAACCTTTAAAAAGAAGTGGAATGAAGGAGAAATTTCTTAACATTCTATTTATTGTATGAAGAAAGATCTCAACTCCTTAATCGAACAAGCCCTAGAAAATATTAATAGGGACAGGCAAGAAACAGAAATGCTCCTAGATAATTTAAAGGAGTACATGAGCGTTTCTAACGATCGTTATTCGGACTCTGGACCCACTGCTGCCAAGTTTGTAGAAACACTACAAAGAAGTAACGAACAATTAGTTAAATTAGCGACTCTAGTTTACAAGAAGGATCAATCCTCTAATCAGGCAGGACTTACGGATGATGATAAAAATCAGTTGTTTGACATTCTAAAGGAGGAATAGAATGTCAATTTATAGTAATAAAAAAATATCAG
>MDTG01320420.1_pt1 | contig 12546 bp, 12 predicted proteins | sample 811421 | NCBI WGS metagenome assembly MDTG01 (sample SAMN05326645, study PRJNA326480) | marine metagenome | isolation source: seawater | place: Pacific Ocean: South East | collected 2011 | reverse complement strand
ATTTTATGTGGTTAAAATATATGCTTTTTATAAATTAACTAGTAATAATGTGTTAATTAGAATATTATTAAGAGAGCTAAATAGTAAATATTAGAGGTTTATGAAATTAGACTTCACATAATTATATATATCTATATTGTATCTATATATAACTATCAGGGGTGCCTAATAATAAGGCTGAGATATATACCCTTTGAACCTGTTGGCTAGTACCAACGTAGGGAGAAAACATGAAAAACTATACTATATTCTTTTTTGTCATTATTTCTTTATTATTTAATAGTGCATTAGCTAATGAAAAAGTTACATTATTATTGGACTGGTTTATAAACCCAGATCATGGCCCAGTTATTATAGCAAATGAAAAAGGCCTCTTTAAAGAAGCAGGTTTAGAAGTTGAAATTATACCACCTGCGAACCCTTCAGATCCTCCTAAGTTAGTAGCCGCAGGTAAAGCTGATATTGCCATTTCTTACCAACCTCAATTACATATGCAAGTACATGAAGGTTTGCCTCTAGTTAGAGTTGGAACATTGATCGCCACTCCTCTAAATTGTTTATTAGTTCTCAAAGACGGACCAATAAAAAAATTGTCTGACTTAAAAAATAAAAAAATAGGCTATTCAATTGCAGGTATGGAACAAGCCTTGTTAAGTGCAATCCTTAAAAAAGCAAATATTAATAAAAACGAAGTTGAATATATAAATGTTAATTGGTCATTGTCCCCCGCCCTTATGAGCAAACAAGTTGATGCAGTAATAGGTGCTTATAGAAATTTTGAACTAAACCAAATGGAAATTGAAGGGGTTGAAGGAAAATGTTTTTATATTGAAGAAGAAGGTGTGCCTCCGTATGATGAGTTAATATTTATTGTAAACAATCAAAATATTAATAAAAAAGTTCTTATAAAATTTTTAAACTCAATAGAAAAAGCTACACAATATATAATAAATCATCCTGATGAAAGCTGGGATATTTTTGCAAATTATTCTAAAGAATTAAATAATGAATTAAATAGGAGAGCATGGTTTGACACGATACCTAGGTTTGCTCTAAGACCAGCCGCATTAGATAAAGGCAGATATAATAGATTTGAAGAGTTTCTATACGTTGAAGGATTAATTAAAAAAAAATTATCCTATGATAAAATGGCTATAGAAATATTTGAGTAAATAAATGATAAAAAGTTCATCTTTTTCATTAAATGGAAGTCTTAGTTTAAATAAAGATGAGCTTTTTTCTAATGTTGAATTAGAGATAAAGCTAGATCAATGGACTATAATCATTGGCCAATCTGGAACTGGAAAATCCACTTTACTAAAAATAATTGCTAATTTAAATATATCAGCAGCTTTTAATAATAATATATCAAAAAATATTAATAAAGATTTGTCTTTTTCTTGGATGGCACAAAATGATTTGTTACTTCCTTGGTTAAATGTTCTTGAAAATGTAACTTTAGGACAAAAATTAAGAAGAGAAAAAATAGACCTTCATAAAGCTAACCTTTTATTAGAAAAAGTAGGCCTAATAGATGTTGCAAAGCAATTACCTTCAACATTATCAGGAGGAATGAGACAAAGAGCAGCCTTAGCAAGAACTTTAATGGAAAACAATGATATTATTTTAATGGATGAACCTTTTTCTTCTCTTGATACCATTACCAAATCTAAAATTCAAAAACTGACTTGGTCATTACTTAAAAACAAAACTGTAATCATGGTCACTCATGACCCTTTAGAGGCTTTAATGTTAAGCAACACCCTATACTATGTGTCTAACAAACAGTTGAAACCTATTAAGCTTCCCTCATCAAAGCCATTAAGAAAAATTACAAATGATAATTTAATTTATAGTTACAAATATATACTTAACCTATTAAAAAAGTCTTATATACAATGAGAATTTTTATTAAATTTTTAATAAGCTTTATCTTTTTTATACTTTTCTGGTGGGCTATACAATATTTAACAAAAACACCTTCCTATATTCTACCTAGTCCATATATAGTATTTTTATCAATATTAAATAATATAGAATTACTAACTTATCATTCTCTAATTACATTTTATGAAATAATAATAGGTTTTTTACTAGGAACAATATTAGGTCTTTATACAGGAATTTTATTTATCATTTCTAAAAGCACCAGAAAATGGTTACTTCCTTTCATTATTTTAACTCAGGCAATACCTATATTTGCTATAGCTCCAATATTAACTCTTTGGGTAGGATATGGCATTTGGTCTAAAATAATAATGACCATCTTAATAATATACTTTCCAATTACTATAGCTTTTTACGATGGTCTAAAAAGGATAGATCCTATGATCGTAAATCTAGCTAAAATGATGGGAGCTAGTACATTGATGATGTTATTTAAAATTAGAATACCATTTGCCCTTCCACAATTATCTTCTGGGTTAAAATTAGCAGCAGCTTTTGCCCCAATGGGTGCAGTTATTGGAGAATGGGTAGGCTCTTCTAAGGGATTAGGCTATATAATGCTTTATGCTAGTGGTAGAGTACAAATCGATTTAATGTTCGCTTCAATAATTATTTTAGCAATTTTTACAATTATCCTATATAATCTTGTTACTTTTATAACTAATAAATTAACAAAATGGGACCCAAAATCTAACATAAACTAACCTCTTAAAAATAAGGACAAATAATGAATAATACTAAAAAATTTTATATTAATGGTGAATGGGTAGACCCAGTATCTCCAAAAACTTTAAATGTTATAAACCCTGCTAATGAAGAAATTATTTCTGAAATTAGCTTAGGGTCTGAAGAGGATGTAAACAAAGCTGTTGTTGCAGCAAAAAAAGCATTCCTAACATTTTCATTAACTTCAAGAGAAGAACGTTTAGAATTATTTGAAAAAATAATGGATGTTTATAAAAAACGTATGCCAGATCTAGCTAAGGCAATTACGAGTGAGATGGGCGCCCCTGTTAATTTAGCTAATAACGCACAAGCCCCAGCTGGATTAGGTCATTTAAGTAAAGCATATAAAGCTCTTAAAGAATACAAATTTGAAACAGAAATCAATACAACTATAATTAGAAAAGAACCCGTTGGTGTCTGTGGACTTATTACTCCATGGAATTGGCCAATTAATCAAATAGCTTGTAAAGTTGGCCCTGCATTAGCAGCAGGATGTACAATGATATTAAAACCAAGTGAAGTTGCTCCTTTAAGTGCTATAATATTTTCAGAAATTTTAGATGAAGCAGGTGTTCCTCCGGGAGTATATAATATGATAAATGGAGACGGACCTACAGTAGGTGAAGCTATGAGTAAGCATAAAGATATAGATATGATGTCTTTTACTGGTTCAACTAGAGCAGGAATATCTGTGGCAAAAGCTTCTGCAGACACAGTTAAAAGAGTAACTCAAGAGTTAGGTGGGAAATCTGCTAATATTTTATTACATGATGCAGATTTTAATAAAGCAGTTAGCAAAGGGGTTATGCATTGCATGAATAATTCAGGTCAATCATGTAATGCTCCTACTAGAATGTTAGTTCCTGAATCAAAAATGGATGAAGTTATTGAAATTGCTAAAAATACTTTAAATAAAATTGTAGTAGGAAACCCAGAATCAGAGACAACTACTATTGGTCCTGTTGTTAGTGAAGTTCAATATAACAAAATTAAAAATCTTATTGAAATAGGTATTAAGGAAGGCGCAACTCTAGTTGGTGGAGGAACAGATGCTCCTGCAGGTTATAATAAAGGTTATTATGTTGAACCTACTATTTTTGCTAATGTAACTAACGATATGACTATTGCTAGAGAAGAAATATTTGGTCCAGTTTTAAGTATACTAGGATATAAAGACGAACAGGATGCTATTAATATTGCTAATGAAACTATCTATGGACTATCTGGATATGTTTCATCAGAAAACATTGAAAATGCAAAATCGGTTGCTTCTAAGCTCAGAACAGGAATGGTCCACATTAATAATGCACCCGGAGATCAATCGGCTCCTTTTGGTGGATATAAAATGTCTGGAAATGGTCGCGAGTGGGGAGAATTTGGACTTGAAGACTTCTTAGAAATAAAATCTGTTATGGGAGCTATCTCAAAAGCTTCTTAAATAAAATAATATTAAAAGAGGCCTTATATATAGAATAAAGCCTCTTTTAGTATAAAATATTTAGTGATCATGTTTATGAGAAGCTTTTTTAGACTCAACTTTAAATTTAACTTCTAAAGCATCTAAATTTTTAAATATAAATTTAACTTCCATCATTTCACCCTCTTTATAATCATTTTTGATTCCAAAAAACATCAAGTGGTTACTCTTTGGTTTAAACTCCATAATATCACCAGCTTTAATAATTACTCCATCAGGCGTTGGTCTCATTTTTGCAACATCATCTTCTATGATAACTTCATGCAGTTCTATCTTTCTGACATTATTAGATATAGCTTTTACTAAATGAATATCCTCATTACTTGTATTTGCAATTTTAAAGTAACCCGCTCCATTATTTTTAAAAGTTTTCATCCATGGGTGTTTTACTATCATATTATTAGTTTCAAATTTATGCGCAAAAGTTGAAAAACTAAAAAATAATATTGCTAAGCATGTTAAAAAATTTTTCATTTTTTTTCCTATATTAAAAATTTATTATTGTAATGGCGAACAAGCAGAAGACTTAAGAATTATATTTTCTTCACTTTTTACAGAGTTCTCTTGGTAATTATTAAAATCATTCCAATTTTTATTAGATTCTAATTCATACCAGTATTTACTCATATTTTCTAAGTTTGGATGACTCCATAATGAAATTATTTCATTTGGGTCCTGTAACTCAGTGTTCCATATACCAATATTTATAGAAGAATTTTCTATTAAATCAACAATTTCAAGAAATTTTTTAGCCCATTTTGCAGATTGTCCTATATTAAGTTTAATAATTTTAAGCTCATATATATTTGAACTATTCGCTGGTTTTTTTATTTCTGTTAACGGTCTTAACAATCTAATTTCTTGCGTTAAAATATTGGGTCCTACAAGTGGAACAAACTTATTCTTCCAGTCTTCCTTAGCAGCTAATTCTGACCTTAATCTTCTCATTTCTTCAGGGTCTTTATATTCCCACATATGAACATATTGATTCATTTTTCCTATTTCGCTCCACCAATGCCCTATTAACTTACCGTAAGTATCTCCTCCTCTTATTTTCTGAGCAACTGTCGCACTAGCATTTACAACATCTTTCATTTTGCCTGGACGAGTTGTGTACATTCTAAGCTCATTAATCATAATAATTTAGCTCCATAATTTAATTAAATTTATAATCTTGTTCTATAGGTTTTTTTGTAAAATTCCAATAATCTATAAGCCTCCATGGAGAATTTGTAATAACTCTTCCAGTACCATTTCTATACCAACTATTAACTTTATCATGAGTCCAAACCATTTTTGAATGCTCTGCATCTACTTTAGAATTATATTTTTCAAAAGGCTCCTGCATGCAATCCATTGTTTTATATTTTTTTTCTAATAATAAATTTATACATCCTAATATGTATCTTATTTGACACTCGCCGTGAAAAACTATGCTACCACCATGGGCTAGATTTGTATTAGGTCCATACATTATAAAAAAATTAGGAAAATTTGGAACAGTAATACCTACATTTGCTTTGGGGTTATCATTATTCCAGAAGTCATTAAGGTTTATTCCTTTTTTACCTAATACTTTTATAGGCCAAATCATTTTACTAGCTTTAAAACCTGTGGCCATAACTATTGCATCTTTCTTATATGTATGTTCATCTGTTTTTATACTTGAATTAGTGATACTATTAACTTTATCCGTAATAAGCTTAACATTGTCTTTCTTAAGCATTTCAAACCAATTATTATCCATTAACATTCTTTTACCGTATGGAGGGTAATTAGGAATAACTTTATTAAGTAGCTCTTTATCATTTCCAATTATTGATTCAATGTGCTTTACCATATTCACTCTAAAACGTTCATTAGTATTGTTTAATGATCTATCTGGAAATTTCCAATTAGGATCCTTATATAAAGAAGCATGAATACCGTCACAAAAACCCCAAAATAGCTGAAGACGATACCATCTTGAATAAAAAGGTATATTTTCTAATACCCATTTTTTTCCTTTTGATAGCTTTCTATGATAATTAGGATTAGCTATTATCCAATGAGGTGTCCTTTGAAATATTGTTAAGCTTTTTGCTTTTTTTGCCAGTTCTGGAGCAACTTGCATGCCACTAGCTCCTGTTCCTATTAAAGCTATATTTTTATCCTTATAATCAAAATTATCATCCCATGCACCCGTATGAATTATAGGTCCATTAAATTCACCTATACCTTTAATATTAGGTATAGATGGCTTATTCAGTTGTCCTACAGCACTGATAATGATGTTTGAATTTAAAATAGATTTTTTATTATTGCATATAATAGAAGTATCCCAAGATTTCGTAATTTCATTAAATACTGTACTTTCAACCATTGTATTTAATTGAATATGATCAAAAAGATTATATTTTTTAACACATTTTTTTAAGTAATTTAAAATTGCATCTCTTTTTGAATAAAATTCTTCCCAATGAAATGATGGTTCAAAAGAATATGCATAAACATGATTTGGTGTATCAACTCCACAGCCAGGATAGGTATTCTCATACCAAGTGCCTCCAATAGAGTCATTTTTTTCTATTATAATAAAGGGAATTCCAGCTTTAGATAGTTTAATGCCAGCTAAAATACCACATAGCCCTGAACCAATGATAAGTACACAAGGTTTAGATTCATGTTTTTTAATATCATTTATAGATTTATCTCTAGTAGAATTGTCATTAAAGCCTAATTCTTCTTTCATCATTGGGATGTATTCATCTTTAATTTCAGCACCTACTCCTGCGCTCATTATATAGGATAAATGCTCATCTTTAATATTACTAATACTATTTAAATTGCTGTTTTTATTAGTTATTTTCTGCAAAACTTCTATTAATTTGCCTCTTATAAAATGCGCATCATCTTCAGGAACATTTACTGAGTAATCAAAAGCTCCTTTAACAAATGGTTTAATCTTATCTACATAACCTAAATCAGAAGTAACATGAGATAAAACTAAGGATAGTGTTGCTATATCTGCCTCTTTTAATAAAGACATTAATTTTTTTGGGTCTTTAAGAGAATTGTATAAATTTAATTCCATAAATTTCCTTATTATAAAATATTTCCTTTAAATTACTATAATACTTTATTAAGATAATAATTTAAATTATTAAATGAATATGGACAATACTAGTTTGCAAAATTTACCTCTTAAAGGAATTAAAGTTATTGATGCTGCAAGCTTTATTGCTGCACCTTTAGTAAGTGCTCTTATGTCAGACTATGGGGCTGAGGTTATTAAAATTGAACACCTTACCGGTGATACTTATAGAGAAGCTGTAATTGGAGGACATGTATGGCCAGAAAGTGATATAGACTGGGCATTTATTTTAGAAAATAGAAATAAAAGAAGCTTATCTATTAATTTAAAAACAGAATATGGGCAAGTAATCTTAAAGAAATTAATTAATGAGTCTGATGTCTTTATTACTAATTTACCAGGAAAACCGAGAGAAAAACTAGGCTTAACTTCAGATATAATAAGAAGAATTAATCCAAAAATTATTTATGCTTCTTTAACTGGATATGGTGAAATTGGTCCTGATTCAAAAAGAACAGCTTTAGATTCTACAGCCTATTTTGGAAGGTCTGGGCTTATGGAATGGGCAAAGACAGATGAGGCAAAAGGAGTTCCTCCTTTTCCTATTCCTGGCGGAGGAGATCACCCTACTGGTCTATCCCTTTTTACATCAATATTACTTGGTTTAATGAATAGAGAAAAAACTGGATTAGGTACTACTGTTTCTACATCTCTTTTAGCTAATGGTATATGGTCCAATGCTATGTTAGTGCAAGCATTACTAGCTGGCCACAATCCAATTGATACTTTTCACTGGGATACATTAAGTGCGATGAGGAACATTTACTACCTAAAAGATAAAACTTTGTTTTTTATGCTTTTAACAAATGAAGAAAAACATTGGGACTTATTTTTAAAAAGTTTTAACTTAGATTTTCTACTAGAAGATACTAGGTTTAATACTAAAGATAACCGCCAATTATATAAAAAACAATTAAAGATAATATTGCAAGAGAAATTTATAACTTTAAGTTATAAAGAAGTTAGAGATAAGCTCATACCTATAGGCATAGTATTTACTAAAATAGTAAAAACTGAAGATACAATTAAAGACCCACAAACTAATTTAAATAATATGTTTATGGATATAGATGGAGAATTAATTAAAGACCTTAAAGTAGTTGCTCCCCCCTTAAATATTGAAAATGCTCCTAGAAAGAATGCTACTAAAGCTCCAAAATTAGGGGAACATAATGTAGAGATTTTAACAGAACTAGGTTATACAGATGAAGAAATCAAAGATATGAAGGATAATAAAATTATTTTATAATATTTAATATTTATTTTTTTTAATTATTAACTATGCTCACTAAACTATTAATTTATGGAGGTATATCTTGTACTTAACTCAAGCCCTTAAAAGAGCCGTTCAAATCAATGGCAACAAATTAGCAACTCAAGATAATAAAAGAATAAGAACATGGTCAGAGTCAGTTAATAGAATAGGAAAACTTGCAGGTGCAATGCAAAAATTAGGCTTTAAAGATAATGACAGGTCAGCAATTTTATCTTTAAATAGTGACCGTTATTTTGAATCCTTATATGCAGCGGTATGGGCAGGAGGAATTTTTGTTCCTATAAATACTAGGTTAGCGCCGCCTGAAATAGAGTTTTGGTTAAATGATAGTGAAAGCTCTTTATTATTTGTAGATAAAGCCTTTGCAGAAATAGTAGAAAAAAGTAGATTGGAAGGAAAGATTCCTTCTGTAAAAGAAATTATCTATATGTCTGATGATGATTGCCCGAAAAATATGCATAATTATGAGACAATTTTAGAAGAATCAGATGCTATAGATGACGCAGTTAGGTCTTATGATGATATAGCAGGCTTATTTTACACCGGCGGCACTACTGGAAGATCAAAAGGAGTAATGCTAAGCCACACAAACCTTGTAAGCAACTCTTTAAATACAATTATTGGACTTACTATACCAAATAGTGCGAGATGGGTCCATGCTGCACCTATGTTTCATATAGCAGATGTCACAGGAGCAATTGCTATAACTCATGTTGCTGGACAGCATTATTTTATTCCAGGGTTTTCTCCTGATGCAGTATTAAATAGCATACAAGACTATGCTATAACAGATACTCTTTTGGTGCCTACTATGATAAATATGCTTGTTAACCATCCTGATGTTACAAAATATGATTTATCAAGCTTAAGACAAATTACATATGGCGCATCTCCTATGCCAGAATCTGTAATTATAAAAGCCATGGAAGTTATTCCTAAATGTGCTTTTGCTCATGCCTATGGCATGACAGAAACAGCACCACTGCTTACAATAGCTCCGCCTGATTGCCATGTATTTGAAGGCCCCAAAGCAAACTTGTTTAAGTCTACTGGACTTGCGGTGGCTGGAGTAGAAATTAAAATAGTAGATGATAACGATAATGAATTATCTAGAGGTGAAGTTGGTGAAGTGGCAGCTAAAGGGCCCAATGTTATGCTAGGCTATTGGAGACAAAAAGAACTAAGTGATAAAGCACTTCGAAATGGTTGGATGCATACTGGAGATGGAGGATATATGAATGATGAAGGTTATGTTTATATAGTTGATAGAGTAAAAGATATGATTATATCTGGAGGTGAAAATATTTATTCTGCTGAAGTAGAAAATGCTATTTACCAATTAGATGGAGTCATTGAATGTGCAGTAATTGGGATACCTAATGCAGAATGGGGAGAAGCTGTTCATGCTATAGTAAGGAAAGACCCAAGCAGCTCTATAAATGATAGTGATGTTATTTTACATAGTAAAAAGCTTATAGCTGGATTTAAATGTCCAAAATCTGTATCTTTTAGAGAAGATCCAATGCCATTATCTGGAGCAGGTAAAATATTAAAAACAACTTTACGTGAACCTTTTTGGGAAGGTCACAAAAAACAAGTTAGTTAGAAAATGTATTATGATAAATAAAAATATTACAATTAATATAAACGATAAAGTTGCTGAAATAACTCTTAATAGACCTGAAAGAATGAACGCGATATCTTTAGAGCTATTAAAAGATTTAAAAGCAGCATTATTAGATCTTAATAAAAATGATACAATAAGTGTAATTATTCTTACCGGTGCTGGAAAAGCTTTTTCCGCAGGAGTAGACTTAAGACAATTAGAAGAAAATGGTACAGATATTTCAAGTGGAGGCGTAGGAGAAGATTTAGATACGTATGCTAATGCGGTAATAAAGTTACTAGAAGATTCACCTAAAGCTGTAATTTCTATGATTAATGGTTTTTGTTATACAGGTGGCATAGAGCTAGCTTTATCAGCTGACCTTATATATATAGCAAATGAGGCAAAATTAGGCGATACTCATGCTATTTTGGGTTTTAGACCCTCTTGGGGCCTAACACAGAGATTACCTAGATTCGTTGGAATTATGCGCGCAAAGGAATTATCCTTTACAGCAAAAACAATATCAGGAATTCAGGCTAAAGAATATGGAATAGCTTTAGAAGCCTTTCCACTAAATGAATTGAGAACAAAGGTTCATGATATTGCAAAGAATATAGCTAAAAATAGTCCTAATTCAATAAAAGCATATAAAGACCTTTACTCTGCAGCCCGCAATAAAGGCCAAATTGAGGGCTTAAATTATGAAGCAGAAACATCATATGATATTCCTGAAGTAAAAGAACGAGTTCAAGAGTTTTTAAAAAAACTTAGATAGATTAATTACTATTTGCTATAGTTTTTAGAGCTGTCCTTAAAACTGGTTTTTCAATGAGTTTTCCATCAACAACTACTAAACCATCACTTGCCTCATTAAAAGCCTTAATGACTTTATTAGCATATGCAATTTCTTCTTCAGAAGGAGTAAAAACCTTATTTAACTGTTCAATTTGTTTGGGATGAATAGACCCTTTTCCAGAAAAACCTAAATTTTTTGACTTTTGAGCTTCTGTATTCATACCTTTCATATCTTCTAGATCTAAAAAAGGCACATCAATACTATCAATACCTGCACCAGCAGCAGCATGAACAACCCTTGATCTAGCATATAAAAGCGAAAACCAATCTCCATTACATCCTAAGTCGGCACTCATATCAACTCCTCCAAATAACAAAGACTTAATTAAAGAACTTGAATGAGCAATAGACCAAGCATTTTCTAAACCTTGGTTTGTTTCAATAATAATATGTAAGTTTAAATCCTTATTTTTTTCTTTAATTTTATTTTCTAATGTAATTATTTCCTCTATTGATTGAATTTTTGGCAACATTAATCCTGAAGCTGTGTTTTTAGCGTTTAATATTAAATCAATATCTCTTTTACCATCTTCACTATTCACATCATTAATTCTAATTAAAGTCTCTACTCCTGTAGGAGATTCTATATTCTCAAAAGCTTTTATAGTTTCAATTCTTGATAAACTTTTATGCTCTGGTATTATTGCGTCTTCTAAATCTATACATACCATATCAGCGCCAGACTTTAAGGCTTTAGGTATCATATCTGGTCGATTTCCAGGGCAAAATATAAAACTTCTTCTTTTCTGAATATATTCTTTATCTTTCATATCTTAGGACCTTTATTTATTATTTAACATCATAATTATATCATTTTTAAAATTACGTATAGGCATGATCTGAAAATTTTTGACTTTTGCATCATCGTCCCATTTCCTTAGCATAATTGCATCTTTTGAAAAAAGATTTTGTTGAAATATTCTTTGTTCCTTTTTATTCATTAAACCACCTTGTAATTGCAAACTTCTTTTAGATGCTTCTGATAATTTACTATAATGCTTAGTATTTAAAGAGCATAAATATCGCTTAGCAGAAACATGTAATTTTATTGGCTCTATCACAGACCTGGGAAATTTATTTTCTAACCATTGAGCCCCAATTAATTCATGATTTAAATCATAATTTAAAAAATCATCTTTAGAATTATTCTCATTTAAAATTAAATGTCCTATATCATGTAACAATGCAGCCACAATTAAACTAAAAGAAGATTTATTTTTTTTTGCAATCATAGCTGTTTGAACACTATGTTCAAACTGATTTACACCTTCATCATATTTTGATCGACCTTCATCTTCCAGCCAATTTAATAAATTTTCTGTAAATATTATATTATTATTTTCATTTATATCTGGAAACATTACTACCTATTTAAACTTTATAATTCTTGCCTTGAAAATGACCAATTGTACTTATTCTATTCTTATTTTCTTCTAATGTTTTTGACCTTTCTAAATAATAATTGCTCCTTAGATCACCATCTTCTGCATCGTTAAATGTTAAATATATGGCTTTTCTAAATT
>MDTG01307671.1_pt1 | contig 12546 bp, 14 predicted proteins | sample 811421 | NCBI WGS metagenome assembly MDTG01 (sample SAMN05326645, study PRJNA326480) | marine metagenome | isolation source: seawater | place: Pacific Ocean: South East | collected 2011 | reverse complement strand
TATATAAATCATATCATCGAATATGAAAAAATGTAGAATTACTAATGAAAAACTAATTCCAGTTCTAGATCTTGGTGAAATTTATTTGAACAATTTCCTAAAATTCAAAGACCTCTCTGCGCCAAAGGGAAAACTTAGAATTGGTTTTGGAAAGAAATCTAAATTAGTTCAATTACTGGACACAGCTGATCAAAATAAATTATATAAAAATTATTGGTATAGATCAGGCACAAACAAAACCATGACAGATCAACTTAGAGAGATTATCGAAATAGTTCCTAAATGGGCAGAATTAAAAAAAAATGATGTTGTTTTAGATATTGGCTGTAATGATGGAACATTATTAAATCATTACAATAGCATAGGTAAATTTTATAGAATAGGAATTGACCCAGCAACAAACATTGCCAAAGAGGGAAAAAAAAACTCAGAAGCACATTCAGTATCTTTTTTTGACAGAAAAGTTTTTAAAAAACTTACTAAGAGAAAAGCTAAGGTGATCACCTCAATAGCGATGTTTTATGACCTTGATGATCCAAAAAAATTTGTATCTGATATCAATTACTGTTTACATGATAATGGTATATGGATTTTACAAATTAGCTATACTCCATTAATGATGTCCTTGAATGCATTTGACAATATCATTCATGAACACATAGAATATTACACTTTAGAGTCACTAATGCCACTTTTCAAAAAATATAATTTTGAGGTAATTGATGCTGAAATAAATGATGTAAATGCTGGTAGTTTGAGATTAGTGGTGAAAAAAAAAAATAACAATCTTTCCAACGTAGCTGGATTTACCAAAGAAATTGGAAAGTTAAGGTTAGAAAGCTTAATTTTAAAAGAAAAAAAATTAAAACTTGGAGACAAAAATACATATTTCGAATTTAAGAAAAGAGTGGATATTCAAAAAAATAAGTTGATTAGGCTTTTAAAGAATTTAAAAAAAAAGAAAAAAAAAGTTTATGGCTACGGCGCAAGCACTAAAGGAAATACTTTATTACAATATTATAAAATCGATGACACGCTAGTAAAAGCAATAGCTGAAAGACAAAATTCAAAAGATGGTTTAATGACAGTAGGATCTTGGATACCTATTATATCTGAAAAAAAAATGAGAAACATAAGACCAGATTATTTACTTGTTTTGCCATGGCAATTTATGCACGAATTTGTAAGAAGAGAAGTAAAATTTTTAAAGCGTGGAGGTAAATTTATTGTACCTCTTCCAGAGGTAAAAGTAATTGGTTACAATGACCAAAAAAGATAAAAGTGGTAAAATTAAAATAAGTGTGGTTGTTTGCGCAAAGAATGAGGAAAAAAGAATCGTAAAAAGTTTAAGATCCATTATAAAAAATAAGGTTGATGAAATTATCGTTGTAGATGGAAATTCTGCAGATAAGACTGTTTATTTATCTAGAAAATTTACAAAAAAAGTAATTATTTCAAAAAAAGGTACGCTTGTAGCTGACAGACAAGTAGGCATAAATGCTGCTAAAAATAGTTTTATTGCTATGATTGATGCAGATCATATTTTGAAAAAGAATGATATAATAAATTTATATAAAGATTTGAAAAAATATAATTTTGATATTGTTCAATCTCAGTTAAAAGCTCATAGCAAATCTAGTTTTTTAAATTTAGCTGAAGAGGAAGCGTGGGACGTCACACACAACATTCCTGGGGCAAGACTAATGATAGGAACAGCTCCTTGTATTTATAAAAAAGAAATATTTAGATTTGTAAAATTTGAAAATAAAATTGTCAAAAATATGGATGATACTGATTTTATGTATAGATTGTCAAAATTAAATAAATTTAAAGTAGGCATTGGAGATACTAAGATAATTCAGTTTCATCATTCAAGTTCAAAAGAATTTTTAAGAAAGTTTTTGTGGTATGGAAGAGGAGATGCAGAATTTATAAAAAAATTTCCACACAAGATTCTCTCAATATTATTTCATCAAATAATAAGATACCCATTAATCTACCCACTAAAAGCTATATTAAAATTTAAGTTTAGATCAGTAGTCTATTTTATCTCAATGGGATTAATAAGATTTTGGGCATTAAGCACTTATGTTTTTAAAAAATGAAAAAAATTTTAATCACTGGGTCGTCTGGATTATTTGGACTTCATTTACAAAAATTTCTTAAAAAAAGGAATTTTAAGGTATCAACCTTTAAGCGAAGTGAAAAAAAAAAATTAGATAGTTTAATCTATTGTTCAAAATTTTTAAAAAAGAATAATTTTGATATAATTATTAACTTAAGTGCAATTACTGATATTGATTTTTGTGAAAAAAAAAGAAAATTTGCGAAAGAGATAAATTTTAAAATTGTAAAAAATATTTGCTTTTCTATTAAAGAAAATAATTTAAATACATTCTTAATTCAATTTTCTACAGATCAATTTTATTTTAGTATAAAAAAAAATTTTGAAAAAATAAAAACATATAAAAATTTTTACTCATATACAAAACTTTTAGCAGAAAAAGAGTGTGCTAAGATAAATTCTATCGTTTTAAGAACTAATTTTACTGGTAAATCATTAACTAAAAAAAGAAAATCATTTAGTGATTGGATTTTTTATAGTTTAAAGAATGAAAAAAATATTAAATTGGCATCAGATATTCTTTTCAGCCCTTTATCAATAAATTCGTTATGTCTCGTTATTTTAAGAATAATAAATAAAAAATATAAAGGAGTTTTTAATGTTGGAAGCAAAAAAGGGTTTTCCAAGTATGAATTTGCAATAAAGTTTGCCAAAAAACTAAATTTGAACACAAATTTAATAGATGAAATAAAGTTAAAAGATTTAAAATTTAAAGCTGATAGAAATCGAGATATGAGAATGAATCTCAAAAAATTTGAAAAAAAATTTAATTATGAATTTGATACCTTAGATCAAGAACTTGATAAAGTTGTATCATATTATAAAAAAGCGTAATGCAAAATTACTTTTCAATTAATAGAAGAAAAATTGGCAACAATTATCCTACATATTTCATTGCTGATATTGCAGCAAATCATGACGGAAATTTAAAAAAAGCAATTAAATTAATTCATGAAGCAAAAAAATCTGGTGCTAATGCTGCAAAATTTCAACATTTTAGTGCAGATACAATTGTGAGTGACTCTTCTTTTAGAAAATTTAAAAAACAATTATCACATCAATCAACTTGGAAAAAATCAGTTTTTGATGTTTATAAAGATGCATCTTTAAATTTAAAATGGACTCCAATTTTAAAAAAAGAATGTGATAAAGTTGGAATTGACTTTTTTACATCTCCTTATTCATTTGAATTAGTTGATCATGTAGATAGATTTGTGCCTGCTTATAAAATAGGCTCAGGAGATATAACATGGGTAGAAATAGCAAAATATATTGCTTCAAAAAATAAGCCTTATATCATTGCTACAGGGGCATCGATTTTAAATGATGTCAAAAGAATTTATAATTCTTGTTATAGAATAAACAAAAAAATTTCAATTATGCAATGTAATACAAATTATACTGCAGAGGAAAATAATCTAAATTATATAAATTTAAATGTTTTGAAAACTTACAAAAAAATTTTTCCAAGAGCTATTTTAGGACTTAGTGATCATACCCTTGGCCATGCAACAGTCCTAGGTGCTATAGCTTTAGGGGCCAGAATTATAGAAAAACATTTTACTTTAAATAATGATTCCAGTGGCCCTGATCATAAATTTTCAATGAATCCTTATACATGGAAAGAGATGATTAAAAAGTCTAGAGAGCTTGAGAAATCTTTAGGAGCAGAAAAAAAAATTGTTGAAAAAAATGAGATTAAGACTGTTGTTGTTCAAAGAAGATCCATCCATGTATCAAGGGATATACCTAAAAACTCTGTAATTAAAAAAAAAGATTTAAAATTTCTTAGACCATGCCCAAAACATGGAATTCAACCTTACAATTACAAAAAAATTTTAGGAAAAAAAATTAAAAGAAATATAAAAAAAAATTGTATTATCACTTTAAAAGATTTTTATAAAAATTAACAAAATAAATAAATTTATTAAATAAAAAAAAGATTTCAATTTTTAAATAAATGAAAAAAAAAAAGAAAGTTTGTTTTTTAATTCCAGCTTATAATGAAGAAAAAACTATTTATAGAATTGTTAAAACTGTCCAAAAAATAGGAAGTGTGATTGTTGTCGATGATTTTTCAACAGATTTAACCTTTATGAAATCTAAAAATGCTGGTGCCAAGGTTATTAAACATAAATTCAATTTAGGCTATGACAAATGTATATCTACAGGTTTTAGGCATGCATTAAATCAAAAATATGATTATTTGATTTCCCTAGATGCAGATGGACAACATAAATATTCAGATGTTAAGAAAATTTTATATTATCTAAATAAAGATAATGTTGTTGTACATGGGAATAGAAAAAAAAAACAAAGATTTACAGAAAAAGTTTTTTCTATTTATTCAAATTTTTTTTATGGGATCAAAGATCCTTTGTGCGGATTAAAAGGATATAATCTTCATTTTTTTAAAGATCAAAACGTTCACTCTTTAAGTTATATTGGAACTAGATATCTTTTTAATGCTGTGAAAAAAAAATTTAAAATTAAAGAAATTAATATTAGAACTAACAAAAGAATTGATAAGTCTAGGTTTGGATTAAGTCTTTACGGAAATTATAAAATTTTAATAGTTTTAATTATTGTTATTTTAAAAGAAATTCATTCAGGTTTAATTGGAAAAAAAGAAATATGAAATATTTAGCAATAATTACAGCCAGAACTAATTCAAAAAGACTTCCAGGCAAGGTTCTTCTAAGAATAAAAAAAACTCCAATAATACAAATAATTGTAGAAAGAATAAAAAAATCAAAAAAAGTAAAAAAAATTGTTATTTCTACTACTAACAAAGCCTCAGATGATGCATTAGTGACTTTTTTAAAAAAAAAAAAATCAATTTTTTTAGAGGAGATGAATTTAATGTCACAAAAAGGGTAATTGATACTGCAAAAAAATTTAAAGCTAAAAATGTAGTCCTAATAACTGGAGATTGTCCATTAGTAGATTTTAACTTAATTGATCATTGCATTAAAATTTTTGAGAATAAAAATTGTGATTTTGCCACAAATGCAAATATAAGATCTTATCCAGATGGAATGGATGTTCAAGTTTTCAAACTTTCAGCTTTAAAAAAGTTTTATAAAAAAATTTCTATAAATAAAGAGTATGAACATGTAACGCTTTCTATGAGAAGAAAAATGAATAAAAATCAACTAGTCAATATTATAGCAGAAAAGGAACTAGATTATCCAAAATTAGGACTTACACTAGATGAAATTGATGATTTTAAATTGATAAAAAAAATATTTTTTCATTTTTGGAGAAAAAGAAAAAAATATTTTGATATTTATCAAATTATGAATTTTTTAAAAAAAAATAAAAAATTATTGTTAATTAATAATAGAGTTAAAAGAAAAGGGGATAAATAATTTTTATCATGAATATGTTAAAAAATTTTCTTAAAATAAAAAAGATAGAGAGATTTAATAATAAAATTTTTGGAAAAAATAAAAATAATTCTCAAAAGATACTACTTTGTGAAGTTTCAAATAACAAGATTACCCAAGTTGCCTTTTCATATTTAGTAAATAAATTTATTGAGAGAGAAAATTGTAAATGTTTTGGGTACTTAGATATAACTAAAATAAATTTTGTTGGTAAAATAAAGATTTATATTCATAAAATTTTAAATTTTAATTTTGGTAATTTTTTAATTTTTAAGTCATTTAACGTACAAAGTTTTCTTCTCATAAGAGAAAATAAAGTTACACAGAAAAAAACATTAGATTTTATAAATTCCATCAAACTTAAGAACAAGTATGATTTAGTTAATTTAAAAATTGATAATATTTTAATAGGAGATTTAATTTATGATACATATTTGAAAGATTCGGGTTTTCCAACAATCAATTTAAATGATCAAGAATTTCGAAATTTTGTTATAAAGAGTATAAATATTTTTTATTATTGGCAAAACTTTTTTGCACATAATCTTGTAGTTGGAGTTATAATTTCTGACACAGTATACACTGATGCGATGGTTGCACGGATATCATCATCTTATAAAATACCTACCTATCAGTGTAATTGGAATAATATTTGTAAAATAGATAATAGAAACTTTCATGCATATTCAAAATTTAATTTTTATAATAAAGATTTTGGGAATTTATCAAAATTTGATCAAGAGAAAGCTCTACAAATATCGAAAAAAAGAATAGATATGAGGCTTGGAGGATCTACTCGGGTTGATGATCAGATTTATACATCTCATACAGCTTGGCATTTAAATTATGAGAAAAAAAGAATTTTAAGTAAAACTAAAAAAAAGAAAATTTTAATAGCAAGTCATTGTTTTATTGACGGCCCTCATGGTTATGGTCCTGAGAGTAATCTTTTCCCAGATTTTTATGAATGGCTTCTTTTTCTTGAAAAATTATCTAAAGAAACTGAATACGAGTGGTATATAAAAGCACATCCACATTCAAAAAAAAGAGAATATGAAATTTTTGAAAAATTTTTAGAAGACAAACCTCATCTAATAGAATTACCAAAACACTGTACTCATATTCAACTTATTGAAGAGGGTATAAACTGTGTATTAACAGTTTATGGAACAGCAGCATGGGAATATGCATATTTCAAAATTCCGGTTATTACAGCTGCAAAAAGTAATCCACATATATGCTATAATTTTTGTGCTCATGCATCAAATATTAAAGAATATGAACAAATGATAAAAAATTTTGAAAATCTAAAAATAGATTTTGATAAAAAAAAAATAAGTGAATTTTATTTTATGCACAATATATATGGCAGAAGCAATTGGTTATTTGATGATCATGAAAAAGTAATGTCAGATTTAGATGGATATGATAATTTATCAAAATTTAAGTTTTATGAATATTGGATAGAAAATTTTGATAAATCCAAAAAGAGAAAAATCGATCAATATTTAGATGATTTTTTGAATACAGATAATTTATATATTAAAAATAAGAATATTTTATTAGACTAAAATTTTTAATTTTTAATTTTTGATATTCTTTAATTTGAATAACTTTTTGTAGTTTTTTTTATTAAACTTTGTTTTTATTGTATCTAATCCAATTTTTAGTTTTTTTTTTATTTTTAATTATTATCCATGGATTTGTTTTAAAATCTTTCTTACCTATTTTGTCAAGACATGATGTTTTTATAGACTCAAATTTAAAAAACTTATTTTTTGTTTTTTTAAAAGAATTAGAATTTTCAATTTTTTTGATAAAAGCTTTAAAATCATATTTTACGATATCATTTTTTGGAGTGCAAAATTTTATTTCACTACAAAATCCAATTACTTTATTATTATTTTTTAATTTTCCTTTAAATGTTTTATGGAACCTCCATGGAACTTTATAAATTTCCTCAAATCTATGTAAATAAGCACAACCATGATTCCATGGTAAGCCTAAGTTACAAATTCTAGCATTCTTTCTTGAAAAAAACTCGAGCAAACTATGCCTGCCCCAAGATGACTTTAAATTTAATTTTTTAATTATCTTAATATTACCAAAAGCAAGATAACTATGTATTGGTTGTTTAGTTCTATAATATTTTTTTAAAGCAATTTTTGATAGGATACCATTTTCCTTGTCTATTGTTTTTTTTAAGTCAAAAACTTTGGTTTTTTGAAACTCTTTTCCAGAGAATGAAGGAATTAATAAAGTTTTATTTTTTCCAATTTTTTTTTCTATTAATTTTAAAATTTTATATGGGATTTCCTCGTTTTTATTAGTTTTAAATTTTAATTTATCTATAAATGTCCATAAACCAGAATAAAGAACAATTATTTTATCTTTACTATCAATTACCTCATCAAGAGATTTCAAAAAATCTTCTTCATTGATCATTACGAAGCGTATCCACCATCAATATTTACTATTGATCCGTTCACATACCCTGAATCAACCAAAAATTTTATTGCGTTATAAATATCTTTGAATTCACCAGTTTTATTTGATGGTATTTTACTTAAAATATCTTTTTTTTGTTTCTCACTAAGTTTTTTAAATAAACCAATATCAAAGTTTCCTAATTTAATTGAATTGAAAGTAATATTGAAGTTTGCGTATTCTTTAGACATTATTTTAATTGCATCATGTGAAGCATTTTTGCTTGTAGTATACAACAAAGTTCCTTTATCTCCTTTAGATCCACCTGTGGATGAAAAGTTAATAATCCTACCCCAGCGATTTTTCATCATATGTGGAAGAAAATATTGGATAATTTTGATAAAAGAAAAAGTATTTGTGTTAAATGTTTTTTTTATTTCATCAGTTGATATATCAATCGAGATCTTATCAATTTTTAAAGAAGCTAAATTTAAAATAAGTAATTTTTTATTTTTAATTTTGATTTTTTTTAAGTTTCTCTCTAAATTTCTTATTTTATTCAAATCTAGTTTTAAAGTCTTAAATTTTGCAAAAGACTTTGGTTTTTTTTTTCGATAGCACAAATAGATTTGAGATTTTTTATTAAAAAACTTTAAAATCTTTGAACCAATACCGCTATTAGAGCCGATAATTATAATTGTTAATTTTTTGTCCATTTTATTTTAACTATCCCCCAAGATAAACCCACACCAAATCCACATGCAACTACAATATCATTTTTTTTCAATTTTTTTTTTTTATAAGCATCTTCTATAAGAATTGGTATTGATGCTGAAACAGTATTGCCCACTTTTTGATAATTATTCAAAAATATTTTTTTATCAAAGTTTAATTTATTTGTAATCTTTTCAAACACAAATTTACTAGCTTGGTGTAAGGCTATATATTTTACTTTTTTATCTAAGTAATTTTTTTTTAGAAATTTTTGAATAAAATTTGGAATTTTGTTAAGTGTGAAAATTGCTATTTTTGGCCCATTCATAAATATATTAGTTGAATTATTTTTTAATAATAAGTCTTCATAGCCACTACCATCAACTCCGAAGTCAAAAGGGCCTATAGAATTTTTATTACTTTTTTTTAAAAGTATTGATGCAGATGCGTCAGAAAAAATTGGTCTACAACTTTTATTATTCTTTGTTATAAATTTTGTATAAGTATCTGAACAAATTATTAAACCTAAACTTTTTTTACTTTTTTTTAATAGCGACTCTGCTAATTTTAAAGCATAAATAAAGCCAGAACACCCCATATTGATATCAATCGCAAAAATATCCTGAGGCAACTTAAGTTTGTCTTGAATTATACATGCTGCACTAGGTAATTTGTATGGTGAAGTTTGTGTAACCAATAACAGGAAGCCAATTTTTTTTTTATTTTTATTATTTAACAGTTTTTTAGATGATTTTATCGATAGGCTTATTATATCTTCATCTTTTGAAGAAACGAATCTTTTGTTTATTCCTGTTGAAGAAAAAAGTTTTTTTAAACCTATTCCGTTTTTAAATTTTGTTAAATTTTCTAATGACTCAGTCTTTTTTGGAAAACTTGATTTTATAGAAATAATTTCTAATCCCATATTGAATAAGAGTATTTTATTTTTTAAATTAAAGAAATAATTTTTTTTAAACTTGTAAGTTGACTTGGGTTTTTTACTTTTTTTAGTCTTTTTTTTAAAATTTTATCTAATTCTGTAATTATTTCTAAATGTTTTAGGGAGTCCCAACTTTCTATTTCACTAAAATTTTTAGTTTCTAGAAGCTTTTTTTTATCAATTGATAAAATTTTACACAATTTATCTATAATTTTTTTTTCTAATTTCTCTTTTGATTCCATAATCTATTGTGCGCTATATATTTGAGTTTTAAAAATAAGTAAACCAAATTTTTTTTTATAAAAAATTATTTTTTTATTTTTTAGTTTTTGTAATAATTTTTCTCTTTTATACATTGAGGTAGGCATAGGCCATTCTTTAGTTGTCTCCAATTTTATTTTAGAAAAACTTTTTTTCAAATATGACTTAATCTTTTTTTCATTAGAAAGAGATATTATAGGAAAAATTATTTTTCCTTTTTTATTAAGAAAATTCTTTGCATTCATTATAAACTTGATTACATGTTTAGTCCCGTCATAGCCAGAACCATTTACACAATTATTGTACCAAGGCGAAATCTTTGAAACTTCAGATGCAATAGCCGCGACATCTGAAACAATCACATCAAATTTTGTATTTTTCCAGGGTTCGAATAATGAACCCTTTCTTACATCTGATTTAACACTTAATTTATTGCAATTTAATTGAGTATTTTTGCAGGCCTCTTCTGAAACATCTGAAAAATAAATTTTTCTTTTAATTTTTTTTTTCTTTGCAATAGAAATTCCAACAATTCCACAACCACACCCAAGATCTAGAATTTTTTTTTCTTCTTTGATTATCTTATTGGATATTTCCACTAAAAGTTCAGATGTTCCAGTTGGCTTGAATACTATGTCAAATATTTTTAATTGAATTTTTTTTTTAATCATTATAATTAACTTATATATTTATTAAATAAAATTTTCTCAATCTAAAAGTTTATTTCTTTTAAGCTCAAGATAAGTTTTATTCGTTTTTTTAAAATCTAATTTGATTTTTTTAGATATAGTTTCTAAAGATGTTTTTCCATTTGCGTATTGAAGAAAATCCATCATTTTTTTAGGATAGTTTTTGTTATAAGGTGTAGATAAAGAAGGATATAAATTTCTTTTGCCCATATTAGGTTCACAAAGAATTTTGTTTTTTGGTGTTATTTTATTTGATAAGATTTTTATTGCTTCTTTAGAAACTTTATATCCTCCAATTAATCCTTTAAGCGTAACCACTTTAAAATCATCTAAGGATGTGTGGTATTCAGGATACTCTCCATACATTGATCTAAATATAGATGCAATATCTAAATCAACACCTGGGGAATTATACTGTCTTTCATCAGATCCCCTTTTAAGAAAACTATAAATCTTATAGTTATAAATTTTTAATTTTTTGTAAGCTTCTAAAAGAGATTCATCTACAACAGTATTTTCATTTTTAGTCAACATGCATGAATGTTGCCTCTCATCTCCTATGCATGTCAAATTAAAACCACCAATTAAATTTTTTTTTAAAGATTTAAAGTTTTTACTTATATATGCAATTGATCCTATTGTTTCTGGTATAAAGATGAATCTTAATGTTTTGTCTAATTTTTTAAATTTTTGAAAATATTTTATTAAGCTCATAGAAACTATTGGTCCACTTAATTCATTGTTTGCCATAGATGGATGACATATATATGTCGAAATCAAAATTTCTTTTTTACTTTTTCCTCTTAAAATAACTTCCCCATAATTTAAAAATCCTTTTGGATTTAGATTGGTATTAATATTAACTTTAAATTTGTCTCTAGGTTTATAATTATTTATAATTTTTTTTTTTTGATTTGATGTTATGCAAAAACCCCATCTTTTTTTATAGTAAGAAGTTCTATATGGTATCGCATTTCCAGGTTTGCTGATTGAAAAACAATTTTTAAGCAGTTCTTTTCTTGAAATTTCTCCTCTGAAAGGAATTGAATAGCCAAGAAGATGAAGGTTATTATCTTTAAAATTAATTATTTTTTCTCCAAATTTATCTTCCAAGTAAGCCTCATTAACATTCCACTCAGAAGGAATTTTCCAATCAAAAACTTTTTTTCCAGACTTAATTTTTTTTATTTTAAGCCTAGGTATCTCCTGCTTTATTATATTAAGAGTTTCTTTAACTCCATTTCCAGTTATGCTTCTATTTATTTTGAAAAGCTTATTTTTTGCTAGATTATAAAATTTTTCAATGCTCATTTGAAACGATGATAATTAGGAGTTTATATTCATTTATTATTAAAATACCATAATTTCATAAATAATAATAAGTAATTCTCAATAAGAATAATATAAGTTGATGTGATTTCTTGATTAAATATTCCTCTACTAATAAATTATAAACTATAAATTATTTTAAATTAAACAAAGTGAAAAAAATACTTAATAAAAAAATTGCTTACCGTAATGATTGGATTAGCATTGTTAAAAAAAAAATCAAATTTCAATATAAAGGGACTAATGATTATTATTCATTAAATCAAAAAGATTATGTTTATATCCTAGTTCAGACACCTAATAAGCTTTTTCCAATGGTAAAACAATATAGACATGCAATAAATAAATTCACTTTGGAATTTCCAAGTGGATTACTTGAGAAAAAAGAGACACCAAAACAATGTGCAAGAAAAGAGGTTCTAGAGGAAACTGGTCATAAAATAGAAACTTTAAAAAAGATCTCAACTTCCTACCCTGATAGTGGGAGGTTATCAAATAGAGTTCATATGTTCTTTGCAAAATCAAAAAAAGAAAAAATAGAAAAAATAAAAAAAAAAGAGGAAATTAAAGTGAAATATTATACGAAAGAACAAATTAAAAAATTAATTAAAGATAATAAAATTTTGCATCAACCTCATATCGGATTATTTTATTCTGCGATAATTCATAAAT
>MDTG01004271.1_pt1 | contig 12546 bp, 12 predicted proteins | sample 811421 | NCBI WGS metagenome assembly MDTG01 (sample SAMN05326645, study PRJNA326480) | marine metagenome | isolation source: seawater | place: Pacific Ocean: South East | collected 2011 | reverse complement strand
ACTTTTTGAGAATAAATCGATTGATTATTATACCAAAACCCAAAATGATTATCGAACCAGAAATAACTGGATTTAATAAGTAGTCTGGAGAGACACTTCCCATAATTACTATAATAGGATTTCCACCTGCAGGTGGATGAGTTACATTTAAAAAAATCATTAAACCTACACCAAATCCTACGGCTAGTGGTAAAATTATATATAGTGGCAAAGGTATCAAATATAAAAATAACATTCCTACAATAGAAGTAAGCAGATGGCCAAAGAAAACATTTTTTGGTTGTGCAAATGGACTGTCTGGATATCCGTAAAGAAGAACCATCGATGATCCGAAAGATGCAATTAGGAATATTCCAAATTCAGTTTTATAAGTTAAAATTGTCAAAATTCCTATAGTTAATACTGAGAAGATTCCTGCAAAGAAAGATTGTTTTATGTTTCCCATGCTGTTAGCTAGATAGAATTTTTTTCATAGTCTTAAAAGGTAATAAGATACATTCTTTACGTGCTTTATTTTTGGGATTGAACAATTTATGCATAAACTTCCATTTTGTCTTTATAATCTCATTATTTCCTTCAAAAAAAATTTTTGCATCATCACATAATTCATTAATTTTTGATTTTGGCTTATTAATTGAAATTTTTGATAACAAGTTTGCAGAAGCTTGACAGTAAATACAAGATTTACCCTGATATCCAAAATCAATTATTTTATCTTTTTTAATAACTAAATTGATAATTATCTCATCACCACATAGTGGATTCTTCATTTTAGAGTGATGCGTATGATTTTGAATGTACTTATCATTATTATTTTCTGAAGCTATTTTAAGAATCTCTAAATCCATACTAATTTATTATCTTAGATTGTATAATTTTTGAATAAATTTCTTTGTATAACAATCTAATTTTTGTTGTAGTTCAAACTAATTAGAATTAACATTCTTTGATGATTGAGTTAAAAAATGAAAAAATAGCTATTCCAGTAGTTTTGTTTGCTGGAATTCTTTGGTCTTTTGGTCCCTTGGTCGTTAGGTATATGGATAACCCCCATATGGTTCCCTGGCAATATATATTTGGTAGAGGTTTAACAATATTTATAATTTTAAACCTCTATTTATACTTTGAGGAAGGATTTAACTTTTATAAGAATTACAAAAAGGTTGGAAGATCAGGGGTAATAGGAGGGTGTGGACTTGGTATAGCAATGATTTCATTTATTTACTCAATTACTAATACCAGTGCAGCAGTCACACTTTTATGTTTAGCCGCAATGCCTTTTTTTACAGCTATATTAGCTTATTTATTCTTGAAAGAAAAAATTTCAATTAATGTGTGGGTATCAATTTTTATTGCGACAGTAGGTATTGTAATAATGGCAATCGGAAATACTGAAAAAAACTCATTAATAGGTTTTTTATTTGGTTTGACCTCATCAATTGGCTTCTCAATTTTCTCAGTTACACTTAGGTGGAGGAAGGAAACTCCAAAATTCACAACTGTAGCTATAGCAGGCTTTTTTTGTTTTATTATTGCAACATTAGTCATCTTAATCACAAAACAATCATTTTTTTCAACAAGTTACAATAGCTCAATGTTTTCTTTACATGGTATATTGGTTTGTATGGGTCTTATTTTGTATTCAATTGGCTCTAAAGTAATTCCTGCAGCTGAATTAACTTTACTATCTTTAACAGAAGTAATAGGTGGAATTTTTTGGGTTTGGCTACCATTATTTGGAATTAATGAAATTCCATCAACAAATACAATTGTGGGAGGCTTTTTTCTTTTTGTATCCCTTATTTATTACAGTCTGATTATGAGATGGAATAAAAGGTATATCGCGTTAAATTAAAAGTAATCTGTGTATAATGATATAAAAAATTTAGATTTATGAGTGATAAAAATATTATTGTTAATAGCTGGAATGAATGGGATCCATTAAAACATGTAATTATTGGTAGGGCTGATGGAACCTGTATTCCAGCACCGGAGCCCGCTTTAGATGCAAAAGTCCCAGAGGACTCAGATATGAGAGGTCAATTTGGACCGAGAACAAAAGACACAGTAGATAAAGCTAATCAATTACTTGATGACTTTGCAGATATACTAATTAAACGGGGAATAAAAGTTGATAGACCTTCACCAATAAACTTTAATCAAAAAATATCAACTCCAGACTGGGAAGTTAAAACCATGTTTGGATGTATGCCACCAAGGGATGTGTTGCTTACTGTAGGAAATGAAATTTTAGAGGCTACAATGAGTTATAGATGTAGATGGTTTGAATATCTTTGTTATAGACCACTTTTAAAACAATATTATGATTTAGATTCTAATATGAGGCATGAGTCTGCTCCAAAACCTAGATTAACAGATGCTGATTATAGAAAAGACTATTTGTCTGATAAGATTGGTATTCAAAAAAGATTAAAATGGACTGAAGATAGGTTTTTTGTTACCACTGAGGAAGAACCTCTTTTTGATGCTGCTGATGTTTTAAGATTTGGTAAAGACCTCATCGTTCAGCATGGCTTTACAACAAATTTGAAAGGAATTGATTGGCTCAAAAGACATTTCAAAGATCATAGAGTTCATGCTGTAAATTTTCCAGGAGATCCATATCCTATACATATAGATGCAACTTTTACTCCAATTAAAGAAGGACTAATAATAAATAATCCACAAAGAAGACTTCCTAAAGAACAAAGAAAATTATTTGAAAAAAATAATTGGGAAATAATTGATGCAGCACAGCCAGCACATAATGAGCCACCACCCCTTTGTTACTCATCGGTTTGGCTTTCTATGAATGTTTTAGTTTTAGATCAAAAAACCGTTTGTGTTGAAAAAAGCGAAAAATATCAAGCAGAACAGTTAGATAAAATTGGTATGGAAGTCATACCTATAGATTTAAGAGATGCTTACGCATTTGGAGGAGGTCTTCATTGTAGTACCGTTGATGTTTATAGAGAAGGTAGTTTAAAAGATTACTTACCAAATCAATAGAATTTAACTGGGATTTCGCTTTGAAAATTTTATTTATCAAGACTTCATTAAATTTCTTAATTTTCTTTGGTTTTATCGAAATTAAAACTTTCTAAACCTGAGGAGTAACTACTTTCAACAGGATTTTGTTTTTCCTCAAAAGATCTAATTTTATCCAACTCTTTCTCTCTCAATCTTTGTTCTCTTAAATTTTCTTTATGTTCTTTTGCTTTTTGATCTCTATCAAATTTTTCTTCCCACTCTTTGATCTTAATATTTTCTAGTTCTCTATTTTTTTCTTCTTCCTCTCTAATTAATCTTAAAACTTTTTCTTTTTTTCTCTTTTCTTTTAATTCAATATTTATTTGTTCTTCTTCTCTAACTTTTAAATCAATTTCTTTTCTATTTTGTTCTTCTTCTTTTAATTTGACAACTTTTTCTTTATTTCTTAAATCATTTGTTAATAAAACTAAATTTTCATCTTTTTTAACTAATCTATTATTCTCAATTTTAAGTAGCTCTTCTTTTGATTTTAGCTCTTTTTCTTTAATTCTTATTTCATCTTCCTTATGTTTTATTTTCATATCTTCTTTTTTTAATTTTTCATCCCATATTTTTAATTCTTTCTTTTCTTTAACCAGATTATTTTTTTCTAATAGTTTTTTAAATTTGATTTCTTTAATTTTTTTAAGTTCTTGGTTTTTTTTAAAATTTATAAATGCACTACTTAAAGACCTAGTAGTAAGAGTTGCTATTTTAGCTAAACCAATTTTTTTCTTAGAATTAGTTTTTTTAAGCTTTTGTTTATTTTTTTTATTCATTCAAAATTTTTTATAATACTATTTGAACAAAGAATTAAGAATGATTCAATAACAACTATAAAAAAAGTTTCTTAAGGGTGACTATTTTGAGTTTCAACCTGTGGGTGATAATTATTATAAATTTTATTGTGTTTGAATAATTTTTTTTGCATTAATCCTCTGAAAACATTATTAAACTTTAGTGAAAAAATTAAATAAATTGATAATTGCTTGTGACGGGGAGTCTGCTAGTGGAAAAAGTACTGCAGCTAAAATTATTTCTAAAAAATATGGCCTATTACTAATCAACTCTGGTTTACTTTATAGATATGCAAGTAAAATAATAATAAAAAATAAACCAAAAAATATTATCAATTTCTTGAACAAAAAATTTAAGAGCATTTCATATACAAACATTACTAAACAAAATTTACACTCCGAAGAAATAAGTAATCATGTTGCCTTTTTAGCTAAAAATAAGAATATTAGGAATATAGTTAACAAATTTCAAAAAAAAATTATTAAGGATAATAAAAAAATTTGTGTAGAAGGAAGAGATATTGCTAGTAAAATTCTATCTGAGAATCCAAAGTATGACATAGCTTTTTATTTTAAGTGCAATACTAATATTGCAAGTTATAGACGATGGCTTGATATTAAGAAAAAAGTTCCATTAAAAAATGTCAAAAAATCTTTAATTCAAAGAACTCTAATCGATAAAAAAAGAAAAAATAGTCCTCTCATTAAAGTTAAAGATGCAATTTTAATAAGAACAGATAAGTTAAATAAAAAACAAGTTTTAGCTAAAATGTCTAAGTTTATTAATAAATTAATTTAAAATTATCTTCTCAATCCTCTTTTAAAGGCTCTTCAATTGGCACCGTACTAGGATTTAACTCGATACCTGCTGGAGTAATAGTTTGAGGCATTGCAACAAACTGTGAATCAGGATTCTCTACAGTTGGTCTCATTTTCATTCTATAAATTCCAAAAATACCTATTATGCTATGAAAAAAAAATAGAAATATAAAAAATCCATTTGGACCAACTAAATCCATAAAAATAGAGCATAAAAAAGGTCCACTTATTGCACCCAATCCAAATACAAATTGGAGTCCTGCACCAGCAGCAACAAATTTTTCTTTCGGGATATAATCATTTGTATGAGCTAAAATTAGAGAAAACATCGGTAAGCTACAAAAAGAAAAAAGGATTAAAAAAATATAAAACCAAGTTTTACTTGTAGCAAGACCACTAGGTAAATACATTTGTCTTGAAACTAATATTGTTAATAAGGCAAATATTGCTGCTCCAAAAGTTGAGAATATAATAACTTTTCTTCTATCATAGATATCTGAAAGCTTACCTACAGGAAACTGTGATACTGCACCTGAGATTGCTAAAAGAAAAGTAACAATTGATATCTCTAGTATTTTAAAATTCATTGAAGTAGCATAAACCGCTAACAATGTAAACAAAGCTGATTGAATTGTTCCATAAAAAAAAGAACTCACCATTCCAAAAGGAGAGGCCCTATAAAGTTTTTTTAATGTCATCGCTTCAATCTTTTTAAATTTAGGTGGTTTTTTTTTAGTTAATAAAATTGGAATAAGAGCTGCTGAAGTTATTACTGAAACCAAAATAAATGGTTGAAAATTTTGTGGAGAACTAAAATTAAGTAAAAACATACCAATACCCATTGATCCATAAAGAATGACCATATAAATTGATAAAACACTACCTCTATTTTTGTTACTCGATCTGTCATTTAACCAACTTTCAGCAACAGTATAAATACAAACCATACTTATCCCAGTCATAACTCTTAATAAAAACCAAATAAATGGACTGATCAAAATAGAGTGTACTAAGATAACTAATGATGCTAAAGAAGCAAAGGCAGCAAAAACTCTGATATGACCAACTCTAGAAATTATATTTGGAATAGTAGCTGCACCTATGAAATATCCTACAAAGTAGCCTGACATCATGAATCCAGTTGCAGTTAAACTAAATTCTTCTTGTACAGCCCTTACACCAAGAAGCGAACCTTGAAAACCATAAGACATCATTATAAAGCCCATTCCTAAAAAGAGTGCCCAAGAATTCTTTAAAACTTTATTCATAAAAACTGGTGTAACTATTCGCGATTTATTATTAAATCAAGTCTTAATTGTGACAAACTTATTGATTTCTCAGCTTTAAAAATGAGTGAATAGCTATTGTAATAATTATAACCATACCTCCATAAAGCGTTTCTATACTTGGTTGCTCTTTTATAATCAGCCAAACCCATATAGGGCCTATGATGGTCTCAAGCAAAAAAAATAGATTTACTTCTGCTGCCGGTATGAATCTTGGAGCTATAGTCACTAACACAAAAGGTATTGCAACACATAGAATACACATCAAAGGCACAATGATTATATCTCTATTTTCAAGAACAAAACTTTCGACAAAAAATAATGCAAAAATACAAACAAATAATTTACCTACAACAGCTGCTGGGACTAAATTTTTATATTTCGCTGAGCGTACGGTTACAGCTCCAACTGCAAGTCCTATAGCAGTAACAAAACCTAAAATATCTCCATAAAGATTTCCCAATTTTAGAGAGTCAGAAAAAATATAAATTATTGATAAAAAAGTAACAATAATTGAAATCCATGTTTTTTTATCTGGAGGTTCTTTTAAAAAAAATCCCCCTAAAATAGCAGACAACATTGGAGCTGTAGCTATCATCACTAGAGTATTTGCTACATTAGTATTCTGTATTGAAACAACAAAAGTAATATTTGTTATGCTAAATGTCCCAACGTATAAAAGTCCATGATAGCCACTTGAAAAAAGAATTTTAAAAAAATTTAATTTATAAATTAGAAGCATACCCAAAAACACTGTAAAAAAGGGTATCACTCCTCTATAAAAAACTAATCCCCAAGTATCTAGATTTGAAAGTCTTATAAATAATGAATCTGGAGTGATGAAAATTACTGCAATAAATGCGAGTAAAGAACCTTTATGTTGATCAGTTAAATTATTCAAGCTCTAAGCTCTTCCCAAAAAGTTTTAGCTAAATTAATTTTTGTCATATCATAATATGTTTTTAAACCAGTAGGGGAGGTAACATTAATGTCACCATTTATTTTTTGATCAATAAAATCAATACCTGCAAAAAAAATATTCTTTTTCTTTAAATCACTAGCAATTAATTTGCATATTTTTTTTTCAATCTGAGTTAATTTTATCTTAATTGGTATAGCTCCTTTACTCATATTACTTAAAAAAGACCCTAACTTTGGAACTCGGGATATTGCGCCTACAATTTTACCATTGATTAAAAAAACTCTCTTATCTCCTTTTTTTATTTTTGGTAAATATTTTTGACAAATGATGTGATCATGTTTTTTTATGTATCTCTTAATAAACTTTAAATTAAATTTATTTAATAAATGTATGTTATTGCCACCATAGCCATGGGCAGGTTTTAATATAACTTTACTGTTTGTTTTAAAAAATTTTTTAATTTCATTTAAATTTTGTGTAAAAATAGTTTTTGGCATATATCTTTGATATCTTGCAGAATAAAATTTTTCGGATACATTTCTGATTGATGTTGGATTATTAATAATTTTTACTTTGTTTTTGATTGTATCTAAAATGTAAGTAGTCGAGATATATTCTAAATTAAATGGGGGGTCTTGCCTTATTAAAATAAATTTACATTTTGAAAGGTTTAATTTTTTTTTTTTTAATATTTTGTAAAATTTTTTATGGTTATAATCAAGTTTGATAAAGAAACCTTCTGCTATCACTTTAGATTTAATTATAGATAAATTTTTTGGATCATAATAAAATATTTTGTACTTTTTTTTCTGAATTTCATTGGCTAAAAAAATACTCGTATCAGTAACTGGGTTAAGTTTTGAAGGGTGATTTCCTTGGATCGCAACAATTTTATTTGTCATATAATTCTTTTAAATCTTCACTTTTAGAAAATTTATTAATCATATGATCTGCGTTAGTTGTTTTATTATCAATCACTTTTTGTAAATGATTAAGAAATAATTTTTCATTTTTTCCACTTTTATTGAGAATATCTCTTTTCTCTAAACCTTTTCTTGATAAGTGTAGTAAGGTTGATGACCAATAAAAAAGATCCTTGCCCATTAATTGAGTATTGAATCCTTTTTTAGGAGCATCAAGGTAAGCATTAATTATTTTGTTTTTATCCCATCTAGATATCAATTCATAAACTTCATCAAGATTACCATATAAGATTCCAACGTTAAAAGCAGGACCTGCACACAGACAATCCCAACCACATGTATCCATAGATCTGAGCTCTATGTATTTTTTTAATCTATTCTCAGTGAAGATTGTACTTAAATGAATAGATAAATCATTTTCATTCGGTAAACGATTACCGATTTCACTGATTTTTCCATTCATGAAATCTTTAAAAATGTATTTTTTTCCAGATATATACTTCTTGTTATCTTTTATAAATAAAATTGGAAAATTCATTACAAATTCTGCATATTTTTCAAAATTTAATCCCTCAAAAAAAATTTTTGGTAAACCCCCTCTGGAAGTGTTTTGCCAAACCTTCGATCTATAGGATAAATAATTACTATTTTGTTTTTCTACGATTGAAGAATTAGCAAATAAAGCAACAATAATAGGGACAATTGAATTTACAATTCTAAATTTTTTAACAAAATCTTTTTCAGAATCATAATCAATATTAAGTTGGGTTCCACAAGTTCGATACATCATATCTAGGCTTAACTTACCACCCTTTGGCATATCGTTTGTCATTAATTTGTAACGTTCTTTTGGATTATTAGGAATTTCATTAAGCTTTGAAATAGGATCAAATCCTGCACTTACAATATTAACACCTACTTTTTTTGAAACCTGTTTTAATTCAAATAAATAATCCTGAGACTCTGCACATGCTTCATGAATATTATTTAATTTATCACCTGATAATTCAATTTGATTTCCTGGTTCAAGAGTTATATTTTTGCCACCTTTATTCAAACCAATTATATTTTCTTTTTCTAAAATTGGATTCCAACCAAATTCTAATAAAGCTGCAAACACTTCTTTAATTTTAGAGTAATTAATTCTCTTATCATCTATATTATTAAATAGAAATTTTTCATGCTCTATACCGATCTTAAAATTTTTATTTTCTTTAATACCTGATTTGAAATAATCTACTATTTGTTCTTTAGATATAATCATTAGTTATTAAATAGTATTTTATTTTCAGATTTAAAGTGAAGAATATGGTTTTCTAGAAAAAATTTTTTTTACCATCGGTTTAAAGAACTCTAAAGGTAGCGACTCATAGTTAGGATCAAACGAATTTTGATCATATTTTTCACAAAAATTGACAGTGTCTTGATAATATTTATGGTTTTTATATTCATCTCTTTTATTTCTATTTCCACCCAAATGATGTGCATAATAATACATTTGAAATTCACCATGTTTTTCTATTATCCAATGAGTTCTTTCTGAAACATATGGTTTTAAAATTGATGCAGCATATTCAGAATGATTCATTGGAGCCAACTCATCTCCAATATCATGAAGCAAAGCTGCAACGATCATTTCTTCACTTTCTCTATTTTTGTAAGCTCTAGTAGCACTTTGAAGTGAATGTTCTAATCTTGATATTTGGTAGCCTTCTAATGTCTCTGTTAAATTAGACATGAAGTTTAGTATTCTTTCTGATGTTTTATTAGCAAAATCTTTCTCATGCTTATCTAAGAGAGTATAATCCTCTCTTGTTCCATTTTTCATTTCTGTAAAACTTACTTTTTTCATAAATTAATTATTCGATGCTGTGCTTAATAATGATAATTGAGTTATTTTGCTGTCACCTAACTCATCAACTGGTTTTACTGGGTAATCACCAGTAAAATAATGATCAGTAAGTTGAGGGTAGGTTTCATTTCTCTTTTCAAAACCGATTGCTCTATATAGCCCATCTATTGAGAGAAATTTAAGAGATTTTGCTCCAATATAGTCTTTTATTTCTTCATTTGATTTATTTGCAGCAAGCAATTCTTTTTTTGTAGGTGTATCAACTCCATAAAAATCTGGGTATTTAATTTCAGGACAAGCTATTCTTACATGAACTTCCTTTGCACCTGCGTCATACAACATTTTAACAATCTTATGTGAAGTAGTTCCCCTAACTAGGGAATCATCTATCAGAACTATTTTCTTATTTTTTATGGTAGTTTCATTTGCATTCAGTTTTAATTTTACCCCTAAACTTCGAATTTTTTGACTTGGTTCAATAAATGTTCTTCCGACATAGTGATTTCTTATTAGCCCATGCTCAAAATTAATCTTTAATTTTTGAGAGAATCCGAGAGCGGCAGCATTACCAGAATCTGGTACTGGTACCACAATATCAGAATCAATATCATTTTCTATTGCAAGTTCTTTTCCCAAATTTTTTCTATGTTCGTAAGCAGTTTTTTTATTAATAATACTGTCTGGCCTCGCAAAATAAATATACTCAAAGACACATGGCCTTACTTTTCTTTCAGGAAAAGGCTTGATACTTTTCAGTTCATCATTTTCTATTAAAACAATCTCTCCATTATCAACTTCTCTTAAAAATTTTGCACCTATGATATCTAAGGCACAAGTTTCAGATGCTAATACATAACTGCTACCCAGTTTACCTATCACTAATGGTCTTATTCCATAGGGGTCTCTTACTCCAATTAAAGAGTTCTGAGTAAGCATAACTAATGCGTATCCACCTTGTATTTGAAATATAGCATCAACTACTTTATCAATTGTTTTAGTTCTTTTAGATTTTGCAATCAATTGAACAATCGTTTCAGTATCTGAAGTAGTATAAAAAATAGCTCCATCTTCAACTAGCCTATTTCTTAATGAAATTGAATTTGTCAGATTACCATTGTGTGCTACACCAATACCTCCAGCATTTGTGTCTGCAAAGAAAGGCTGGATATTTCTAAGTGTATTATTACCAGTAGTGCTATATCGGTTGTGACCAATTGCATAATTACCTTTAAGATTATTAAGAACCTTTTCCTTATTAAAATTATCACCTACTAATCCAAATCTTTTTTCTGAATAATAATTTTTACCATCAAATGAAACAATTCCGCACCCTTCTTGTCCACGGTGTTGTAGGGCATGAAGACCAAGTGCTGTTAAGGCAGAAGCATCTTTTGAATTACTAATACCGAATACACCACATTCTTCTTTTAACCTTGGATTAAAGTTCTTGAATTTTTTCTTTAGAATTTTGATATGTTTTTTCATTAGGGAATTCTTTTAATAAATAATTACTACCTTTTTTTAAATATGGAAAGATGTATGATTTGTTTAAATTAATTGGCCATTTATCGTAATTATATACCATATGTACTGCTGAAAAGATGGATATAGAGATAATGTAGGCCCTGATAAAACCAAAAAAGAATCCAAATAAGGTATCTAGACTACCTATACCCGTGTATCTAATAGCTCTACTAAGACCTTTATTTATAATTAATATTAAAAATATTATGATAACAAATAGTGAAATCCCTAGACCAATATCAAGAATGTATTCGTTATCAATTAAATCTTTAAAATAAGGTTTAACTTTTGGAAACGTAATTAAGGTTAAAATATATGCCAAAAACCACTTAGCCAAAGATAAGATGCTCAGTACAAAACCTCTATTGTAACATTTAATTAGTGAAAGAATTGTGATAGTTAAATACATAAGATCAATAATTGATGTTACCTCGTATAAATCTTTAAACACTTCTTGCATTTAGTTATTTACCAAATGGTTTTATTAATAAAATTAAAGCTGGAAGTAAAGTTAATACAGAAATCATAGCTAATAACATGGCAAGACCAGTAAAAACTCCAAAATAGATTGTGGGAATAAAATTAGATAAAACTAATATTGAAAAACCAAAAACTATTGTGATTGAAGTGTTTAAAATTGCTTTACCTACAGTAGAGTGGCAGATTTCAATAGTTTTACTGTAATCTCCACAATTATTAAACTCCTCTTTAAATCTGTAAATGTAATGAATACTATTATCAACTGCTATACCAATTGTGATTGCTGCAATTGTAATAGTCATCATATCCAAGGGGATACCAATTAAGCCTATTATTCCCAATATAAAAAATGCTGCTATAAAATTTGGAACCACTCCAATTAATGACAATTTGATATTCCTAAAAAGTATAACAAACATTCCAAATATACCAACTATCACCAAACCCAAGGTAAGTATTTGAGATTTAAAAAGACTTTGAAGCAAATTATTAAAAAGAACTAAAACTCCAGCTAATCTGAATTCATTTTCTTTAAGGCCAATTTTATTTTTTAAATCATAGTTTATTTTTTTAATTAATTCATTTCTTTTTAAATTTTCCTGAGAGTCTATTATTCTTAAACTTATTCTAGCTTCATTGTCTTTTATAGAGATATAGGGGTTAACTATTTCTGATTTAATAGTCTCAGGTATTTTAGAATATAAAACTCCCATTTCCAAAGTACCTAAAGGCTTATTGTTGTTCAATAATGTAGCTACATCTATAATCGATGAAAATGATAAAACTTTTCCAACTTGAGGCAAACTATCTAGGTAATTGTGAACAGATGATATTTTATCTATTTTATCTTTGGTAAACCAATATTTTTCATCATTTTCATCTTCTTCATCACCCCAATCTTCGAATTCATCTT
>MDTG01193434.1_pt1 | contig 12548 bp, 21 predicted proteins | sample 811421 | NCBI WGS metagenome assembly MDTG01 (sample SAMN05326645, study PRJNA326480) | marine metagenome | isolation source: seawater | place: Pacific Ocean: South East | collected 2011 | reverse complement strand
TACTTTTAGATCAGCCAACTGTGCTTCCAGTCCAGCAATTTGATCTATTCTTTTGCTCTCACTCATTGTGGATTCTCCTTGTTGTGCTGATTCTATTCCCATTTCGGCTTTTTCTTTTTGAACTTTAAACCAAATAGAAAGTTTGTCTTGACCATGTTTTTTAATAAATTCTTCTTTGCTCATATCTTCAGCATCTTCTTGTGCCGCTATCACTAAATCTCCAAGTCTGCTTTCTTCAATCTCTTGTTTGATTTTGTCTTCATAAGTTATAGGCTGTGATAATATGTTTACTGCGTTTAAAGACTTACGCATCATGGATATGTATTGTTCTTTTGACATATGTTTATTTAGTAAAGCACACTATTAGGATGATGCTTTTAGTTCCATCTGCGGATAAGTGTATCTTGGGTCTTTTGTTCCAATCAAATACACAGTTTCTATGTGTGGACGCATTCCTGCAGGACGTAAATCTTTTGAGTTTTCTATAAAAACAAAGGATTTAGCATTAATATCTATGAACATTATACCCTTTAACGTTCCTGACGCTCTTTTGGTATCTAAGTAATAGTCTATATTTAGATAGGCATATTGTGCCTTTGCTTTGTTTAGTTCTTGATTTTGTAATAGTTGCACTAAATTTTTTATTGCCCCTTGGCCTGGAAACACACTTTGTAATATCGTTTCTACATCCTGTTTCATGGCAGGATTCATCTGCATCAGATCTGATACTGTATCTAGATTTAATCCAGACGCTACCATTTTTACAGTATCGACCTCTTTTTTGTATTTCGTCAAAAACTGAGTTACCAGGTTGCCATAATTAGGCTCTGCTTTCACTTCATTATCTTGGAATCTTGCCGCTCCTGCTCTTTTAGCCTTCAATTCAACGTTGTCACCATCTATCACTAAATCTCCTTTACCTTGACCACCACCTATACCTACTATAGATTTACTTAGAACTGATAAGGTCATTTCACCTGGGCCTATGCCTAGAGGTGAAAATTCGTTAAGATCATCAATAAGTTCCGTCATAGCAGGATCAGATCCATATCCTTTATATACTTCAGCAAATGTATGTCTGCCTCCAGACTTTAAAAGTCCTATGTTTATCAGTTTATCCTCGTTCCATTGTTTCAACAGTTGTTGTCTACCACGTGGGGATAACTCTAAACCAGCAACAATCTGTGATACACGTCTTGTAACTTTTTTTAGATCAGCATCATCAATTTGTGAAACTTGTTGTATTAATGACTGCAATCTTCCGCCAACACCTTGATCATCTAAAAATTGACCAATCTTAGCCAGTAATTGTTTAGTTTCTTTATTGTCTGGTAAAGATTTCAATTTTGCCAACACGCCTTGTGCCTGCTTTGTAGACATTATGCCTGAATCTTTATCCAGTTCAAATAAGTTTATTTCATTAATTCTCATATATGTCCTTCAATTGTTCCAACGTGGCATCTGCTCTGCCGTCTTTGTGTTTGATAGCAGTACCACCGGCAGCCATCCAGTTTTTTATATTTACACCAAAATCATCTATGAGCACATTAGGAGTGCCATCTGATTGTTTTGCATATATGCCTTTGTTTGCAGTTGCGGCCATTATAATTGTGTCCACAGGCTGTATAGATAGGTTTGCTTGTACCCATGCTCTCTTCTGTTTTTCTGCTCTAGGATCTCCTGACAGTGCTTTTGACAGCACCACAAATTCACCCACAATGTTTTGTATGCCTGATAACAGTTTGTTAGCATCTGGTAGCACACCCAAGTTGGGCCAAAAGTCATCAACCTGTGCAATTTGTTTCAATGTTCTTTGTAGTGTGTCTTTGTCTGCTTGATTCCATTTGGCAACACCTGCCATTTTATTAAATGGTGTAAAGAAGTCTGCCAGTACACCGTCAAGATCCACATACAGTATTGGCTTGGTGCTGTCTATCTCATACAACAACATTACCGCAGTCTCAATTTTTTCATCATTTTTTTAAGTGTACCAGGACCAACGTCTTTGGTTGTGTTTTGTTTTGTAACAATTCCTACACCCGCTGTCTCTTTTACGCCCATGCCTAATCTCACAGCATTGTACATGTCATCGACCAATCCTGAATCACCTTTTACTATCTGTGCAAATGCTCCAGCATCACCTTTGGCAGCCGCTTCACGTGCCTTGGATGCTGATGCTCCAGTGGCGCCATCTGAATCAGGATCTCTGTCACCTGCTGAGACAACTTTTATTTCATCAAAATTATATTCTTGACCGTTATACTTTTGTAATAAATCATTAAATGAACTAACTCTATCCGAGCCTGCAACCATTGTGACTGCATTGTGTCCTTGCTGTTCTAAATATTGCATCACCTGTATGATTGTTCTAATGCCTTCGTTCTGTACAATTTCGTTTGTGTGTTGACCAAACCCTCTTTTCATGAAAGAAATTTTTGTATCATAATCTAATGGATTCTTTTTCTTGTCAGTAGTGTGAGACACAAACACATAGTATGGTAGGCCTAAAGATGCAACTTTGTCTAACAGTTTGCCGTGACCTATTGTGGGCGGATTAAACCGACCAAACGTGAATACAGCAGGATTATTGTCCTTTTCTAGGATCTCTAGTAATCTCATCACTCATCATTTCTTTGTACATTTCTATAGCAACCATTTTTTTAACATCTTTTTGAATTGCTTCATAGGGAATATTGTTTTCTTCACTAAATTTTTTGCAGGCATTATCGACCAATTCCATAACTCTGCTGTGGTCATTTGGATGTTTACGCATATAATAAAATGAAGGCACATACATACGGCGATACATATCCTCGTTGTCGAAAATGTATTGTGAAATTGCTAATCCTAGTGATTCATCGTGCATACAGATATTTATTAATATAGTTTTTCTATCAACCATTCCCATGTTGGCACTGAGAATTTGAACCTATACTCGCCATTATAGCCTAATTCTGTAATTTTCTCTAAAATAGGTGCTTTAGGATTGGGATGATCTGGATAAAATTTTGCTTCTTCGTTCAATAGACCTAAAACTTCGTTGTCATCTATCAACACAGACTTCAGTTTTATATAGGTATCTTCTATTGTATCACCATCTTCTTGGAGTACATTATCAAATGTTTTACCAGAAACAACAATCTTGTACTCATGTTCACCTTCTGAAAGGTCTAACTCTGTTTCCTGCTGTATTTCTAGATTGTTAATGAAAAACTTAACTGTTAAAGGATGATGATGCCAAACATGATCATAATCAATTTTTACTTTTGTCATAGACAAATTCCATGCCGTGTAAGTTACCTACAAATACACCTGGCTTAAGTAATCTTAGTTCAAGTCTTACATCACCTGGTTGAAGAACTGTAACCACGTTGTTGTGTGATTCGCTAACAATACCAGCAGTGACCCATTTTTCTTTATCTGTACAATATAATGCTATTTCATCCATACCACTAGTATACAGTATTAAGTCTAAATGTCAAATTATTTGTTAAAGCCAACAGTTTCACGTTTAATATCATCGTGGTTAAACTCTGCCCAATATAGTTCAAATGCAACACCATCTTCTACACCTTCGAACTGATGATATACACCCGGTTTGACCTGGCAAAAATCACCCGGTTTAAGTAAAGTCTCATCTACAAGGTCATAATCATTTTGCCAAACTCTTATAATCATTTCTCCTGACTCCACAAAAAAGCCATTCCATTTGAATTCATGTTTGTGTTTAGAACAAACGCCACCTTTTTTATATTCAATTCGATGAAACTCATGCACACCATTTGCGTGTACTAGTTCTGTGTTTCCCCAAATCTTTCCTGCTTTGTTTCCCATGCAATTAATTATCGTGGTTTTAATTTGACGATCCGCAAAATGACAAACAAGATTTTCTGTAATCTTTTCGGTCAAATTCTGCTTGTATGTCTAGATGTGTATTTTCAAAACTTGTATTTGACCAAAAGAGATAACAGCAAGGGTATAAATTATTTTTTGCATCAAGATATACACTTGGTCTACCCATTGCTCCTGTTAGATGATCGCAGTTAGATTTATTAACAAATGTGTTTTCGATAAAATTATTCACATATTTTTCACCACGCTCATCATAAGTGTTGCCCCAATACACAGTACCTTCGGGCGGTTCTTTTCCTTCTCTATACCAAGGCTTGATTGTTAATGGTTTACCTGTACGATAATGCTTACCACCACGTTTGGGTCTGTCACTTTCTAGCAATTGGAATTTTGCAAAACCCATATCCTGACTCAGTCTAAGTGCTTCCGTAATTTGATGTTTATTATGTTCAAAAGGAATAAACTGCCACAGTGCGTTGCCGCCTGCTTTTATAAATGCAGAAGCATTGTCCATAATTTTATTCCAAGATGTTCCCTGCCTGTAAACATGATTTGTTTCTTCTAGACCATCGATGGCAAACCAGACTTGTAACATATCTAGATGCTTACCTCTTTCGGCAAGGTTTGCATACCATTCAGGTTTACGTAAACTGCCATTAGTCTGTATTTGCACAGTTTTAATATTATCAAAACTAAAGGCACAATCAAGCAGTTCATCGATGTTTTTGGCCGCACATGGGTCACCAAATATACCACAGAACTGTATTCCATCAAGATTAGGAAATTGTTTAATTCTTTGTTCTAAACTTTCAACTGGCAGATCCTCCATGTCTAAACCAGGTAACAGCGTATGACCGTCAACATTACGAGGACAAAACGGACACCATGCATTACACCTAGTCGTTACTTCTAGGTGAAGCCATTGGATATTATCCATAATACTTTTCATTTAGTAATCGCCATTTGGTTACTAAATGGATTCCTTTGTCCATAGAAATATCTAGATTCATATTTTCATTTATTGCTTGAATTAATTCTTTTGGATCTTGATTCAACATGTCATCTAACATTATGTAATGGTCATTGTTAAATTTAGGACTATTGTACCAAAGCACTTCTGGATCTTCATAAAAGTTTTCTAGGTAGAAATCATCTCTATTCTCATATACAATTTCTGTTTCAGGATCATCTGGATACTTGTTGTTATTTCCTCTTTTATTGAGGAATCTATCTAATGTTACTGTGTTTTCATTCCAAGTAAAGAACAAATGGTCTCTTCTATTTTTTAACCATGTCATTGACTTATCATCATTTATTAATGATAAAACTCTGCCATTATACCATTTAGGAATATATGGTTTGTTCCAACCAACAACAACAATGTTATCAGGATTTTTATTTGCATCAGTCCATTTATTCCATGCTTGTTCAGTAGTCAGGTCGTCTCCTCTAGTAAAAGGGAGTTGCCTAGTGTACCATCTAACATCAACATTTGGTATTGGTTCGTATTCAATAAGATTTTTGTTAGAAATAAATCTTTCATTAATGAACTGATCTATGTCTGAGTAATCATACCAAGGATCAACAGATGATTCATCTAATTGTAGTAGGACACATAGTAATTTTCCTCCTGAACCAGGTGTATAGGCAGTCCATATCCAATTATTAAACATATGTGTACTTAAATTAAAAGTTTAAAAGTATTCTAGTTACTGAACCGGTAACAACATTGGTAGATGCTCTGACCCACACAAAGTTTCCTGTAAAGTTAACGTATTGTGTTGCTGTCACGGTTGAATCATCACCGGCTGTTGTACCATCGATGTCAAACCAATCTGTGGCATTATCAGGATTAGTTGCAAGTGAACCTTGCATTTTAATTGTGCCAACAAAGTCTGAAGAACAAATATATGCTACTGTGTGTAATCCGTCAGCATTACCATAGTATCCGTCTGCTTTAACGGCATCTGATACTGTGGCCGCACTTGAGTCAGCGGCTGATACTTGTGACTGTACAGTGATTGATGTGCTTGGCATACAGTTATTTATTGTGCGATTTCAGGGAACAGTCTTTCTATTGTAGATTCATCCATACCGTTTATTTCATGTATCGTTTGTGGAGTAACTAGATACTCACGCAGATTCTCAGGATCACAACCCTTTATCACAATTTTTCTTCCTTTTACTTCACAGGCTTCAAACAGTAAATCCTTTGCAAGATCTAGTGGTTGTGCTCCAAGTCCATGGACGCCTATTGTAGCATTTAACATAGCATTCTTTTTTAGATAGTTGTGTTCTATCATGTATTTTACAATGTTTGTTTTCATATATCTCCTAATTTATGGTAAATTCATCCGAGTCTTTATTGTATTCAACTGTCAGTTTTTGATTTGAGATACTGTCAAACAGAATCTTTTTGCTCAACGGAAGTTTTATTCTAGTGCTGATTACTCGTTGTAAAGGCCTAGCACCCATTTTAGCATCAAATCCTTCAACTTGAAGTTGTTCTTTTGCTTTCTTAGACAGTTTAACTTTAATGTTTTTATCTGTCATTTGTTCATTTAGTTGTTTGATAAATTTATCTACAATATTACTCATTATATCTTTTCCTAATGGTTTGAATCTTAATACAGAATCAAGTCTGTTTCTAAATTCAGGAGCAAAAAAATTGTTGATATCAATTTCTCCGTCATGCACTTTATTGTCAGTAAATCCCAAAGTGTTTGCCTGCATGTCTTGAGCACCTAAGTTAGAAGTCATCATGATAATTGAATTGTTAAGTCTAACTTTCTTGCCATTAGATGCTGTTATGACTGCATCATCCATAGCCTGTAATAAAATTGTCATCACGTCTTTGTGTGCTTTTTCAACTTCATCGAACAATATAACTGCGTTAGGATGTTTTTCTAGTTCATTAACAAGTTGTCCTGCATTGCCATCATCATATCCAACATACCCTGGAGGTGATCCTATCAATTTTGCCACTGAATGTTTTTCTTGATACTCTGACATATCAAATTTCACTAGGGTCATGTGCAAGCCATCTGCAAGTTGCCTAGCAGTTTCTGTCTTACCACAACCAGTTGGTCCAACAGCAAGAAAGGATCCTATGGGTTTGTTTTCTTGTTTCAAACCTGCCTGAGCAACAATCACAGTATCTACTAATTTGTTTATAACTGCATCTTGGCCGAACACCTGTGCCTTAACAGTTGCACCTAAATTTTCTATACTTGCAGTTTTTGTTTGCTCTATAGACTCAAATTTGACTCCTGATATTTGTGAAACCTGCTTTTGTACATCAGTGATGTCTACATCTTTGAATGCATCAAATATTTTTGCTTTCGAACAAGCACGGTCTAAGACATCAATTGACTTGTCAGGTAACTGTCTATCAGTAATATGTTTAACAGATAAATCTACAGTAGCATCTATGGCATCCGAAGATATTTTTACTTTATGATAAATTTCAAATTGCTCTTTCAATCCTTGCATAATTTCTTTTGCATGTTCTACAGATGGTTCTTCTATGTTAACCTTTCCGAACCTACGCATTAATGCTCTGTCTTTTTCAAAGTGTTTTCTGTACTCTTCCCAAGTTGTAGAAGCAATAACTTTTAAGTCACCTCTGGCCAGTGCCGGTTTGAGTAAGTTTGCTAAGTCTACACCACCTTGTCCACCTGCGCCTGCTCCATGCATCATGTGTGCTTCATCTATAAACATTATGGCTTTATCATTTTTTTCTAATACTGATAAAAGTATTTTTAATCTTTCCTCAAAATCACCTCTATATTTTGAACCAGCAATCAGCGAACCAACATCAACAGAAAATATAGTATGGTCTTTGATTACCTCAGGAACTTTGTTTTCAACAATCATATGAGCCAATCCTTCTGCAATGGCAGTTTTACCTACACCTGGATCACCAATCATGATAACATTGTTCTTAGTTTTTCTACCTAATACTAATACAATTTCATCAACAACATCTTGTCTGCCTATACAATGAAAAGTTTTATTTTTCCTTGCTTGTTCATTTAAATCTACAGTGTACTGTTTAAGTATCTTGGCCGCTTGTTTTTGATTGACTTGTGTTTCCTCCGGAGCGTCTGTGCCAACTTCAGTCATATAGTCTACAATCACTCGTTTGTTCAAACCATTTTTAAGCATAAAAAATAAAGCATGAGAATTTTTTTCACCAAATATACTCAATATAAGTTGGAAACAATCAACATACTCTTTGCCAGAAAATATAGCAGATGTAAAGGCTCTGTTTACTGTACGTTCTGTGCCTTGTGTTCGTTTTGGATATACTTCTTCTTTTGATTTGATCTCATTCAATCCATTTTCAATATGGTCTTGCAAATCATTCATCAATTGATCCAACTGTATGTCTTTGTTACTTTGCAACAATTCGTCAAGGTCTGGTTGTATCAATAGAACAAATAACAAATGTTCGAGTGTTATATATTCATGCCCATGCGATCTAGCAATTTTTACTGCTTCGTCAAATATGTGCTTTAATCTATCGTCTGCTTGGATCATTTAACTTCCTTTGTTTCTTTCTATAATAATCTAATTTCATTTTGCTGACTTTATCAACAAAACAGATTCCGTCTAAATGTTCTATTTCATGTTGTATACATTGTGCCCATATATGTTCGAATCTGTCAACTTGTTTTTCTAAGTTTTTATTGTAATACTCAACTATCACAGTTTCTGGACGTTGCAGTTTCATAAACAAGTTTGGAAATGACAAACATCCTTCTTCTACCAATTGCATTATCGGTGATGCTTCAATTATCTTTGGATTTATTAATGTCATTTCTCCATACATTACAAACATTCTGATGCCAACACTAACTTGGTTTGCCGCAAGTCCTATGCCGTTGGCTTGTTTCATTGTGCGATACATAAGATCAGAAATTTTATCCCATTCTAAATCTTGTGTGAGATCACTTTCAGGAATAACTTGTTTTAGTGCTTCATGTCCTTCTAGATTTATTTTAAGAATATTTTCTTGAGATGTCTCTAACGACATGCATATCCTCCTCAGTTAAATTATCAGGTATACTTACATTTATTCTTACAAAGAAATCACCCATTCTTCTATTGGGTGACATTAATCCATGCTCTGCAATTTTCATCACTGTGCCTGGTTGCGTGCCACTGGGAACTTTTAAATGAATTTTTCCGCCTTCTATTGTTTGCACTTTTATAGATGCTCCTTGTATGGCTTCCCAGCAAGTTATTGACTCTTCAGCATACAAATTGAATCCGTCTCTTTTAAAATAAGGGTGATCTTGAATATAAATTTTGCACAATAAATCTCCTGGTTGAGAATTTGTAAATTCATTCATTCCTAGTCCTCGATAACGCACAGTCTGACCGGGTCCTATACTTCTAGGCACATCTATTTTAATTGTTTTGCCTAATTGATCGATATTAATATCTTTCTTTACTCCGGTATACACTTCTTCCAATGTAACCTCTAAGGCAATTTGTATGTTTCTATTTTTTTGTTGTCTTCTTTGTCTAGAAAATCCTGGATTGCCACCAAAAAATTGTTCAAAAATGCCTTCAAAACCACTACCACCAAAGTCAAACTGAACTCCGCCTTGGCCAAATACTTGTTCTTGTTCGTATTGTTGTCTGGCCTCTTGATTTTTAATTTGACTATAAGCAGTGTTTATATCCTTAAACTTAGATTCATCACCACCACGATCTGGATGATGCTGTTTGGCTAAGTTTTTGAATGCTGTCTTTATTTCTTTGTCAGACGCATTTCTGTCTATGCCTAAAGTGCTGTAAGGATCCATGTTCACAGTATACTATATAATGACGTTCTGTCAATGTTACAAGTGGGTTATTTTTTACTGGTGCCTGCATACAATCCAAACCATGCCGCGCCGGCACCTACAACAACAGACACTAGTCCTGATTGTTCAAAGCTTGGTGTGGGCAAAGCCATAAACCATATCACAACTTTATACAGTAAGATTATATAGACAGTAAGAAACATTCTTGGGAAAATACGCCAGGCATCTACTGCCTTGGCCATATGTATTATTTTTGCATATGGATTTGGTCCTAGATCTTTTACACTAGTATCAACCTCTAAATCCAGTTTTACTTTTTTAGTCGTACCTTGTTCATTTGCAGGTACTACTACTTCTGCATCGTGTTTTGGTGCTGTTGGTTCTTCGTATGCCATTATAGATATTTAGTTGGAACAATGTTATATGCTACTATATACCTGCGGACACCTAGTGCAGACGGTTCTACATAATGTCTTAGGTAACTTGGTACCAGTATCATTTGTCCGTTCTTTGGTTTGTGTTTATAATCACAGGTTGGAAATACTAATGCTCCAGAACCTTCCGGGCAATCTATGAAAGCAACGCCGCTCCATAGTGCTGGATAATGATCATGTTCTTTTGCATATTCATCGTCAGTGTATCTTGCTCCCCACAACGCACCTACAGAAAATGCTCTCTTATGATCTTTCTTTAATAAGGTGTAACTAGTGGCTAATTCACAGGCTTTGTCACTGATCATCGAAAACGATGAATGTAGAGTCATATCCCATTTAGTCATGTGACATTTAAGATTAGTCCTTTTATTGTGTGGATCAACCTCTTTGTTTATAAGTTCGATAATTTTTGATTTGTTTGCTTCGTAATGAGGGATGTCTGACACTATGACATCCAGTTTGTGTTCTGTAGTGATGCCAATAGTGTCAAACTTCATTTTTTATGAGTCTTTTTTAAGTATCTTCCAAACAGAATACACTATTCCTGCGTATGCAATAATTTTTGCGAACGGGGCAAATAAAATTATTAATACACAAGCGATAAGAACACCAGCACCATCTAGTGAAGATGATTCTTTCATTCTTGCTTTGATATAATCCATCATGTTATTTTTTCTCCAATTTTTTGATTCGTTTTTCTAATTCGTCGATTTTCTTAGTGACGTAAGGATATTTTTTTCTCCAAGCGTCCGCAGGTTGTTCTAACCATGTTAGTCCCCAACGTTCTACAAGATAGTCTAGAATCATATCGAACTTAGCATACATCCAAAGGCCTATTCTCGTACTTTTAAAGTAGGTTGAAAATGCTAAACCAAATAACGAACCAACTAATGCTGTGTAAATCCACAACCTGTTAGTTGCCATTTCTGATATCATTTCCCACATAGTTTGCTCCTTTTTATTATACTATGTTACTTATCTTGATCTTTTTCTGGCTCGTAGTAGTTTTTATATTGTATTATGATTTGATCTTGTGCAAGGATGTGTTTCCGTAGGTCAGCATAGTTTATCGATAATGCTTGATATCCTTTATCTGTAAGAGCAAACAACACAGGCTTTTTGCCGTCTGCTGTAAGTTTATCGAACACTTCTTTGTAATTGTTTTCATTAATCACAATCCATTCAACATCCATTGTTTCAATTGGGGATGGTGATGATAAATTTAATGGTGTTTTTGCAACTGCCACTTTGACACTTTCTATTCTGTCTACTCCACGCAAAGAACCGCATGATGCAAGGGCAAGTGATATTAATCCTATTAATAATATTTTCATTCTACTGTTTCCTCTGCTGGTGCTTCATAAGGAATTTCTGCTTGATACATTTTGTCTTTGACTAACTCTCTACATTGCCTATTATAAAAATCGTCAGCAACTACTTTTGAACCACTAGCAAGTTCTATACATCTGTTTACATGACGCACTGCTCTGTTGATAGTTTTTTCTGTTGCAACAGGATCTTCCATGCCCCATAGTGCAATATCATATTTGGCAAATTTACTTGCAAGTTCCTTGTTGTCTTTTTCAGCATTTTCAAGAGCAACTTCTAACTCTGCTTTTGCTTTGTTTATTGCTTCAAAGTCTGCTTTCATCTGTTTGATGACAGCATCTTGTTCGTCTTTGATATCAAGTAGTTTTTGATTGTTTGCTTCTGATACTTTAAGATCAGCCTGCAATCCTTTAACATACACAAATCCACCGCCTGCCGCAGATAACACTACAAGAATAATTGCAATTTTAAAACTGCCAAACATTAGATCATCTCCAATGCCATCTTAGTAGTTTCTTGTACTCGACGTGTCCAGCCTCTGCCAAATGTATCGAAGGTGGACAGTTGTTCATAGTAATCCTGTCTTGAATCTTGATAAGTTTTAATTGCTTTTTCAACACCTGTAAATTGTAGATATTCGTCTAGTTTTGCTAGTGTGTTAGGCCCTATTCCACCATCTGGCATAGTTCCTATTTGTCCTTGTAAATATTTTGCCGCTCTTCCTGGACCAGCATTTACCCCAAAATCAAACACACAAAGATCTAACCCAGAAGGTAACAGGTCTGCCTTAATTTTGTCCCAATAGTTTTTCTTGTATATTGGTGCAACATCTTGAACTGTTAGTGCCTTCATGTCTTTTGTTCCGCCCCATTCCTCATATACTCTTTTGGTAACTCCAAAATTAGTTTCTCCACCAGGGTCTTTAGGATGATTTACATAACCTCCTTCGTGGTGAAGAATCGCCTCCAAGCATTTATCATAGTTGGCTTGCATTACAAGTCCTCCGCTTTGATTATTATATTTTTGTCTTCTTTTGAAACTTTAAACATATCGTCAACTTTTACAATATGCCATCCACCACCTAACCAATTGTTTAGGTATTGTGTTTGTGCAGTAG
>MDTG01012913.1_pt1 | contig 12548 bp, 12 predicted proteins | sample 811421 | NCBI WGS metagenome assembly MDTG01 (sample SAMN05326645, study PRJNA326480) | marine metagenome | isolation source: seawater | place: Pacific Ocean: South East | collected 2011 | reverse complement strand
TTTTAAATCTTTTTAAACCCAATGAATTCATGAAATTAAGACTTTCGAGATCAAATCCTGTTGATAGAAATTCAATATTTTTTTGATTGCAATATTCCTTTAATTCAATTTGCTGTGGGTAAGTCAATTCCAAATCTTTTAACATACTAAATTGACTATTATTGTTTCCAGTGTTTTCTACCTGGTATAAAGCTTTTTTTGCAGTACTCGTTACTAAATCTTCTGCTTTAAAAGATTGAAACTTTACTATATCCGCTCCGCAATCTTTTGCAGCATCAACTAGTTTTTTTGCAATAGAGATATCGCCATTGTGATTTACTCCTGCTTCTGCGATTATTAAAACCAATTTTCAAAACTCCTTCTTTAATCTTAAACCTATATATATAGGTAATTTACATTCCCATTTTAATATCCTAATGTATGAATCTTTAGTCTTAACTAGAAAGCTGTTTTGATTTATTTCTAAAATGCAGCCAGGTATACCCTTATAAATAGGAGAATCTTTTACTAATTCTGACTTTAAAATTTGGATAGGTTCTGTTTTATTATATGAGATTGCCCCAGGTCCTGGAGAAGTTAGGGCTCTTATAAAATTAAAAATCTCTCTAGAATCAGAGTCCCAGTTTATTATTTCATCGCCCTCAACTCTTTTTGAACAATACATAAATGATTCTCCTTTATTAATTTGAGGTGTTGCTTTTACTTCAAACTTTTTAATCTTAAATAAAGATTTTAAGAGTATTTTAGGACACTCTTCATATGCTTTTTGCAATAGTGTTTGATAATTATCATCTTCATTAATTTGAAAAGTTTCCTGAATAATGATATCGCCTGTATCAATTCCATCATCTACATAATGAACTGTTATTCCAAATTCTTTTTCGTCATTAATTAAAACCCAATTTAAGACATTTCTACCCCTATATAAAGGTAATTTACCTGCATGACAATTAATCGTTCCAAACTTTGGGATGTTAAAAATTGACTTCTTAAAAATTTGATTAAAAGACATTGATACAAACAAATCACAATTATATTGAATTAATTTCTCATAAACTTTATTGCTATTAATATTTTTTTCTAAAATAAAATCAACTCCTATTTCCTTTGCTTTTTTTTTTAAAATTAAATCATTTTTCTCAAATCTTCCACAAATAAAAGATATTTTTATATCATCCGTTTCGCAAATTAAATCCAAAGCTTTGTGCGCCCAAGGACCATCTCCAAAATATCCTATCAACATAAAAATTTAATCACTTTTGATTTAAAGATTACATATAAAACTTTTAAAATATAAATTATTTACTAAAAATGAAAATAATTTAAATATTTTTGATTAATTGGGGGCTACTTGGAAGATTAATTAACCTATTGGATTGATTAATTGCTTCTTTTAATTCTCCAGAAGGCGATTTTTTGTACATCGGGAGTTGATTTAATAAATCCCAAGAAGGCCTTATAAATATTTTAGATTCATGAGCATCCTGTAAGATTTTTTCTCTTATTTTTTCTGGATTTTTACATAATAATCGCAATGTAACCAACCAATAATTACTCTCAGTATTTTTAGATTCAGAAATAATCTCTAACTCTTTAAGATCCTCAAAAATATTTTTATACTTTGAGTGCAAAATTCTTTTTTGAATTATTTTCTCTTCTAATTTTTCTATCTGAGAAGACCCTAAAGCGGCATTTATATTTGGTAACCTATCATTCCAACCAATTTGGTCATGGTAAAAACGCCAAGGATGAGAGATTTTTGCAGTACTTGAAAGATGCTTAGCTCTTTTTGCATGAAGTTCATTATTTGTTAATATTGCACCTCCACCTCCAGTCGTTATTATTTTATTTCCATTAAAACTTAATGTTGAAATTTCTCCAAAGCATCCGCAATGAATCTTTTTATCCAATTTATTTACTCTACTTCCCAAGGCCTCTGCAGCATCTTCAATCAAAGGTAAGTTCCAATTTAAACATATACTTTTTATTTCTTCAATTTTTGAAGGTAATCCAAAAACATGTACAGGTACGACAGCCGCTATCCTATTTCCAGAAAATCTATTAAAAACTTGTCCATTTTTAATAATAGAGACTTCATCTAATCGTTTTTGTAAAGCGTTTGGAGAAATCCCCAACGATTGTGGTTCAATATCTACAAAATGTGGGCTTGCCCCAAGATGCGCAACGGCATTAGCAGTAGCTACAAAAGTTAAGGGCGGCATTATGACTTCATCATTGGGTTTAACTCCTGCGAGATATAAAGACAACCTCAAGGCATCAGTTCCATTTGAAACTGCGATAACATATTTCGAGCCTGTAAAATCAGAAATCAATTTTTCAAATTTTAAAACCCAATCTCCAGAACTACTTACCCATCCTGTCTCTATACATTCATTCACATATTTTTTCGCATTGGAATTCAAGAAGCATGGTTCATGAATACTTATCCGATCTTTTTCATTTACGTTATCTAAAATTAACCTTATTCGATTTATAATTTCAAATGAGTTTGACATAGAGATAATTAAATTTTTTATTCAAATAATCTATTTTATGAAACGTTTAAACCCTTTTTTATAAATTATATATTATTTAAAGAGCATAATAAGATTTATAAAAAGAAAGATTGCTTGGATCAATGAACCAATTTATAGTTTTCTCTAAACCCCTCTTAAAGCCATCTAGACCTTGATATTGTGGATTCCAATCAGTAAGAGATTTTAATTTTTTATTACATCCAAATAATCTTTTCACTTCTGAATCGACGGGTCTTATTCTCTCTCTATCTGTTTTAATATCAATTTCAAAGTTCATTAATTCTGAAATTAGTTTGGCAGTTTCACCTATTGATATTTCGAAGTTACTTGAGGAATTTAAAACTTCGCCTATTGTAAGTTCTGATTTAGCCACTGCTAAAAAAGCAAGGCATGTATCCATTACAAAATTAAAATCTCTGGTGGGGTCAAGTGATCCTAAATATATCTCCTTTTTTTTATTTGATATCTGCGTAATTATTTGTGGAATAACCGCTCTATTACTTTGTCTGGGCCCATATGTATTAAAAGGTCTTAATATAGTTACTGGTAATGAAAAGCTTTTCCAGTAACTTAGAGCCATTTGATCTGCACCAATTTTGCTCGCAGCATATGGAGATTGAGCAACTAAAGGATGATTCTCGGTTATTGGTATGAATTGTGCTGATCCATATGTTTCAGAAGTTGAGGTATGGATAAATCTACAAACACCCAATTCTCTAGCGGCCTGGAGCATATTTAAAGTACCTGTAATATTTGTATCTACATAACTAGATGGAGCTTTATAACTGTAAGGAATCGCTATCAAGGAGGCTAAATGAAAAACAATATCAGAACCACTCATGGCCTCTTTAACTGATAATGGATCTCTAACATCTCCAAGTATTACCCTTACAGCTTTCTTCTTTTCCTCTGTTAGTTTATCAAGCCAACCCCAACTTCCTAGAGAGTTGTAAATACAAAAAGCAGTAACATCAAAACCTTTCTCTATTAATAAATCTACCAAGTGTGAGCCTATGAAACCGTCAGCCCCAGTAATAAAAACTTTCATAAGTATTAATTATCTAAAATTAAAGGTTTGGAAAGACAAAAAGTTTGCTTTTCCTATAAGACTCCTTTTTAAATATAGTTCTTATTCTAATTTCAGCATAAAATTTTTAATTAAACTAGTTTAGATTAAGGAAAAAATTTTTCTTCATTAATTTTACGATTTAAATATTTTCTCTCCAGTCATAAATTGCCTTATTTAATGTTTCTGGTTTACCCACATCTAACCAGTATTCATGAACAGGGTAAACAATAATTTTCTTCCCTTTTTTATTCATTGTGGAAATAAGATTAGGCATATCTAAATATTGATTAGATTCAATAAATTCAATTATAGAAGGATTAATTACGTAAATACCTGCATTGATTAACTGCCTAAAAGAAGGCTTTTCTACCATTGATTTAAAGCATATACCTTCAACTTCAATCACTCCATATGGGCTGTTTAAGATATGCTCTTTAGAGCAAATTGTAATGTCTGCATGATTATTAGAATGATAATTTATTAAATCTTGAAAATTTATTTTAGTTAATACATCTCCATTTATAATTATTATAGATTCTTTAAATTGATTGGGAAGCAGCTTCAATGCACCAGCTGTTCCTAATGGAATATCTTCTTTTATATACTTAATATTTACATTCCATTTAGATCCATCTCCAAAATATTTAATTATTTTATCTGCAAGATAGTTTACTGAAATATAAAAATTATTTATACCAGAGTCAATACATTGTTCTAATATTATTTCAAGGATAGGCTTGCCATTTATTGGGAGGAGAGGTTTAGGGCAATCATCAGTGATTGGGCTTAGTCTAATCCCCCTCCCTCCTGCCATTAATAAAGCAAAGTTAGGTAGATGGAATTTTCTAGAATTAGGTAATATTTCCTTCGAAACCTCTAAACCTAAAAATTCATTATTCTTATCAATTATTGGGATCTGGGAGATCGAATTATCTTCCATCAATTTTAAAATTTCTCTCTTTGTTAAATTAATATCTGCTACTACGCAGTTTTTTCTTATTATGCTTTTGAAAGAAGAATCTAAAGTTAATCCTTTTAGCAAACCTCTCCTAATATCTCCATCATTAATTACCCCAATTAGTTTATCTTTATTGTTTAAAATTATAGCTATTTTTAATTCTCCATTTTCTACTGTCTGAATAATTTTTCTTATATCTCCCTCACCTTTTGCTATAGATTTTATGCATTCTTTTTTTTCTAGAAACACTTTACTAAGATTTTAATCATTTATTTAAAATAACAGATGATAAAAGCATTTTTCAAATAATAAATAAAATTAATATATTAAAAAAAAAATGTATGTTTATAAATTGATTTATGATATTCTTTTAAAATAAAAGATTCTTAATTAGGCAAGTACATATAAATAAACTTATGTCCAATCAGAAAACTAAAATCTATTTAAGTTTTTCAATGAATTTAGTTTTTGAAATTTGTAAGAATAAAATTCATAAAAACAAATATTTAAAGAATTTTTATGGTATTTATTTATTAACAGATAATCAAGAATTGTTCGATCAGAATAATCTTAAAGAAATCGAAGATAATGAGTATATCTCTTATCATATATTATCTTTAGCCTATAGATTCAAAAGATTAAAATTAAATAATTATTCAACTCAATATTACTCATTACCATTTTCTGATAATATTCAATCAAGTCTAAGATATATCGTTTCAATTATAAATCTAATCTATAAAAAATATAATTTAAAGGATAAAAATGTTGAAATTTATGTTAATAAATTTAAAGATAATTATATTAATATTTTTTTATCTAGATACCTAAGAAAAAACTATAATATAAAAGTAAATTTCATATTAATAGGAGATATAATAAAACCCTCAAATAAACTTAATTTTTCATACATTAAATATAAAAAAAGATCAATATTTTCTTTATTTAAGAAATTACCTTTCAGAAAAGAAAGAAGCTTAATAAACTTTAAGGATAAAACAAAATTAATTATAAATAATATTAATAAGAATAAAAATTGTCCATATTCTCATCATTTAAGTAATGAAAATTATATAAATAAATCATATACTATGACAATTAATGAATTGCATAGTTATGGATCAAATAAGTCAGAAAGTTTTATTTTTCTATTAAGAAATATTCTAAAAACATTTTTTGAATTTAGTTTTTATGATTACATCAAATTAATTAAATATGGCTTATTCCTAGATTATCTTCAGGAGAACTTGAATAAATTATATATCCATAATCTTTTACTTTTCTTCGAAAAAATAAAAGTTGACTATTTATTTATGTTACATAGAGCCTTTGCTTTAGAAAAACTAATCTTTAAAGCTTGCAAATTATCTGGAATTACTTCAGTTTCTTTTGACTGGTCATTGGGCTACCCAGTTAATAATATATTTAAAAAGGAAATATCCTTAATGACTAGGCCAGATATATATTTAGTCACAAGTTATTTGAGGCAATATCATTATGAAAAGGCAAATCTTGATTTTCTTCATGCAGGGGGGAAATTAAAAATTATAAACTGTCATTGCCTCCAAGTAGAGTATGCAAGGTTAAAATCAAAAGAATTATGTATAAAAAATAAACAAAACAAAGATAACCTAAAAAATAAATTAATCATTTCTATATTTGATAATTTATATGGAGAGAATGCAGGTTTGCAAAATAAAACAGCTTTAAAATTTGCTAATATTCTTGGTTACTTTAAAACACAAATTAATTCTACACTGCATTCCAAAGACGGAATAAAAAATATGGAAATTGCTTTAAAACAAGAAAATATAAATTACTATCGATCTATAAAGGGAGATTTTAGTATGGCTTATAAATCTAACATAATTGTTTCTATTGGATTTCAAGGCTCAGCTATAAAAGCTGCTTTTTCTTTTAAAAAGCCGTTAATATTTTTCAGTCCTGAAAAAGATTATTTTAAAGATATATACTTCTTAAAAGATCCTTTAAAAAATAAAAAATTAATTTCGATTTTTAGAAAATTAACTTATACAGATTATGAATTATATGATCTTCTTTCTTCTGAAAAGGAACGTCAATTAAAAATAAAAAATTTGAAGAAATTATCAAAAGAATTTTTGGAATTAATTGGTATAGTTGAAAATATGCAATTCTTTTTGAGTTATTTAAAAACAATATAAAAATGCATTCAAACATGTAAGTCCTATTTAAAAATTTTGAGAATATATGGTAGTGTTATTTAATAATTTAAATTAGTAAATATCAATGGAGAAAAAAGATCTTTTAAAGTTATATAATCTTCCTAAAAAAGTAATCTTCTGCAAGAAATGTACAATATCTAATCAAAGACCAAGAATTACTTTTGACAAAAATGGAGTTTGCAGTGCGTGTAATTATGCTGATTTCAAAAAGAAAAATATAAATTGGGATGAAAGAGAAAAAGAATTATTAATTCTTTTAGATAAGTTCAGAAAAAATGATGGTAGTTATGACGTTTTAGTCCCTTGCAGTGGGGGTAAAGATGGAAGTTATGTCGCACATAAATTAAAATATAAATATGGGATGAATCCTCTTTGTGTAACATGGTCCCCTTTAATTTATACTGAGATCGGACGTAAAAATTTAGATAATTTCATCAAAAGTGGATTTAATCATATTCTGGGAACTCCAGATCCAATAGTTACAAGAAAACTTACTCAATTAAGTTTTAAGGAAATGGGAGATCCTTTTCAGCCATTCATATATGGTCAACAAAATTTCCCTCTAAATATATCTTTAAAATATAATATACCTTTAATTATGTATGGAGAGAATGGAGAAGTAGAATATGGTGGAGATATGAAAAATGCATTAAAACCTAATAGAGATATTGAAGATCAAGATAAACATTATTTTTCATCGATATCGCCTGAATCTTGGGAGAAATTTGGTCTGACGATTAATGAACTATATCCTTTCCTTTCGCCACCTTATAAAGATCTTATGAATAATAAAACTGAAATTCATTTTTATGGTTATTACGAATATTGGGATCCTCAAGAAAATTATTATTATGTACAAAAAAATACTGGTTTTACTCCTAATCCAGAGCGTTCAGAAGGTACTTATTCAAAATATGCAAGTTTAGATGATAAATTAGATGGATTTCATTATTATCTAGCATATATAAAATTCGGTATTGGCAGAACAACAAGTGATTCAGCCCACGAAATTAGAGATGATAAAATAGAGAGGGATGAGGGAGTGGCTTTGGTTAAGCGATATGATGGTGAATTTCCCAAAAAGCATTTTAAATTGTTTCTTGATTATTGTGGTATCACAAATGATGAATATGAAAAAGTTATAGATTCTTGGAGATCTCCGCATATTTGGGATAAACACGCAGATGGGACATGGTTTCTAAAAACACCAATTTGGGAATCATAAAAAAGTGAAAAAAAGAATTATTGCAAGACTTGATATTAAAAAAAATAGATTGATTAAAGGGGTCCACCTTGAAGGATTAAGACATATTGGAGATCCTTGTGTTCATGCTCAAAGATATTATCAAGAAGGAATAGATGAATTGCTTCTTCTTGATACAGTAGCTACTCTTCATGGGAGGAATGCGTTATCTTCTATTATTGATAAAATTACTAAAAGTATTTTTATTCCTATTACTGTTGGAGGCGGTATAAATTCAGTTGAACAAGCTCAGTTAATGTTTAACTCAGGAGCAGATAAAATTACTTTAAATTCTTTTGCATGTGAGAATCCAAATCTAATCACAGAAATTTCTCAAATATTTGGATGTCAGGCAATTACTTTATCTCTTCAGATAAAAAGAAATTTAAATTCATTTCAAGTAATGACTCATAATGGGAGAGAAAACTCAAATAGAAATTTGCCAGATTGGATACATGAAGCTCAAGATGCAGGTATTGGAGAAATAATGTTAACCTCTATTGATAAAGATGGAACAATGAATGGTTTTGATTTGGGTTTACTTGAATTTGTGATTTCTCTTAGCGAGGTTCCAATTATTTGTAGCGGGGGAATAACAACTTCAAAAGACGTCCGAGATTGTTTTGAACTTGGTGCTCAAGCAGTTGCCATAGGGAGCGGTTTTCATTATCAAAAAACAGATATTAAGAGTTTAAAAAATCAGTTATTTAATTCAAATGCAGATATAAGATTTTCATAAATGATAAAAATTCTTGATTATGGCGCTAGTAATATGCTGTCTTTACTAAGAGCTTTAGAAAATTTAAATCATAAATTTGATTTAATTAATTGTGATTCTCTAGATATAAATAGTAAAGATATTCTAATAATTCCTGGTGTTGGAAATTTTTCTAATGCATCAAAATACGTAAAGAATTTATCGCAGAAACTTTTATCTGTTGAAGTTAAAGATAGGCCTTTTGTTATTGGAATATGTTTAGGCATGCAATTATTATTAAATAAAAGCGAAGAAGGTGGAATTAGTGATGGGTTAGGTTTAATTGATGGAATAGTAAAAAAAATACCCGACAAGGGTTCTAAAGGATTATTTATTCATAAAACATTAATTGGTTGGGAATCACTTAAACTATCAAAAAGTATGATTAACTTATATCCTTGGCTTAAGAAATTTGAAAACAAATCTTTTTTTCATGTTCACTCTTATATGTGCGAATTAAAATATAATGAAAATTTAATTTCTTCATATAGTTCTGAAAATTTAAATTTTATACCAAATATAATAGGATCTCACGTAAATAAAATTATTGGATTTCAATTTCACCCAGAAAAGAGTGGAAAGCCTGGTTTGGATTTGTTAAATGAAACAATTAATTTTGGAAGACAATTTACACAGTAAATTTAAACTAATAGGGCTATTTATTTAAATAGAATTTACTTTTTTCTTGCAACTATGTAGTAATTATCTGAATCAATATTAAGTTGATCTTTATTTAAAGAACCAAATATATTTACAATTAAGAAATTTCTTTTAAATAATAATTCTTTTATTTTATTAATATGCCATAGGTAAACAATATATTTACTAGTTGCTTTCAAATTATTATTTTTATCATAATAATTAGAGATATTAATATATGATTTATCATTAGAATTTTTGTTATTTTTGAATTCATAGATACCGTATGAAAATGGATTTGAGCTAGGAAATTCTTTTTTAAATTTAAAAATACCATTGGTCATTTTATCAATTAATTTTTGATAATTTGGGATATCCATAATTAGGATTCCATTACCCTTTAAAGACTTATAAGCAACATCTAATAATTCATTAGAAATTTCTTGGTTCATATACTGTAAGGTGCTATTACACACGAAAATATTATAATTATCTTCTTTTATAGGTACGCTTCTAAAATCTCCACAAATATTTTCAACGGTTTCAATTCCACAATCTAACTTCCACTTTTCTGCAAATAAATATCGACTCTCTGCTAATTCTATACCTACAGCTTTATTAATAATATTTAAACTGTTTAAATAGTACAGTAAAGAGGAGTTTCCAGAACCAATTTCAATTAGATTAATCTTTTTTTTTCTACAAAACTTTCTATAAATTTCCCCATTAATTCAAATGCTTTAATATTTTCTTCTCTGTAAACTTCAATAGCTTTTTGATCCTTAAAGTTTTTAAAATTTTCAACACCTTCAAAAGTAAATTTTTTCATTTCAAGATTGCTTCAATTTATATTCAAGTATTTTTTCTGCAATCAAAAAATCAATCTCTTCATCAATATCTAATGAATTTATTAAATTCATTTTATGAATTGCAGGATTATCACCAATTAAAGTGTTCCTCTTAAAAAGTGTCTCCCTAGTAGTTACATAAACCCCTCCATTAGGGTGCCATAATTCAGGTAGATTCTGAGAAATGCCTAATTCACCTTTTATAGGTTGTGAACCAATTTTAAAAGCTGTTCCTGTTTTTTCATTTATTTTAAACATCCACTCTGGTCTTTGAATAATGGGTCCAGCTGTAAAAACAGAATCAAGTTTTTTATTTTTATTAATTAATTCAATACTTTTATCAATATCTAAATTTGTTATGAATGGAGTTGTTGGTTGAATAGTAATAGCAAGTTTTATAGATTTTTTTAATTCTGATTCATGAAAATTTATTGCATGTTGGGTAACTAGTTCAGAAGGTACATCTTCAGAAATATTTTTGGGTCTAATAAAAGGAACTTCCGCACCAAATTTAATAGATATATCTGCGATCTCTTTATCGTCAGTAGAAACTAAAACTCTATCGCATGAGCTTTTCAAAGCAGCTTGAATAGTCCAAGCAATAAGAGGCAAATCTCCTAATTTTCTAATATTTTTTCTTGGTACTCGTACAGAACCTCCTCTAGCATGAATTACGGCAACATTATTCATCATATCCTTCCTTGTTTTAGGGTTATATCACATTTACTCAAAATACTTTTTTCATTTATTTTAAGAAATTCTACATTATCTTTAATCTTCTTTATAGCACTAATAATATCTTTCATATCCTCCTCATTTGATGAATTTGCTATTTGATAAAACCATATAAATTGATTCCTTATTAGATTTTCTATGTTTTTATAATTATGATAATTATTATGAAGTAAATTTTCATTTACATTAAAGGGATAATTATCTAATCCATAAGCTATATTTCTTAAAAATAAAGGATTATCATACATACCTCTCACATAACCAGTGCCTGCAGGTATTCCTTCTGCTCTTAATGCAGCCAAAAAAAGATCCCTTGAAATACCAATATATTCCTTTATATATTTGTATCCTAGAATATGGTAAACAGGATCTATATATTTTGGGATTAGGGGAGGAACTAAGAACTTGAATTCTTTTAGTGATTTAATTAAAAATTCAGCATTATTGTTTCTTATCTCATTTACCTCATCTAATTTTTCTAACTGAGCAATACCTAGTGCAGCTGTTAATTCTGTCATTCTAAAATTACACCCAATCATATTAACCAGATCTTCTTCTGCAGTATTCTCATCAAAACAAACTTCTCCATGATTGATAATTAATCTACTTTTTTTTGCATATTCTTTATTATTGGTGATTATCATTCCACCTTCACCAGTCATTATATTTTTAGATTGCTGGAAACTAAAAATACCCATATCTCCAATAGTTCCAGCAAGTTTTCCTTTATATTTTGCTCCAGGAGCTTGAGCTACATCTTCAATGATTTTTAAATTATTATCTTTAGCTATCTTTAATATTTTGTCCATTTCACACATATTGCCTAACAAATGAACACACAATATTGCTTTAGTCTTTTCAGTAATGGAATTAACTATCGAATTTGGGTTGATACAAAAAGTATCTAAATCAATATCCACGAACTTAGGGATTGCGTTAAATAATACAGGGGCTGTTCCAGAGGCAGTGTATGATAGCCCAGGTGTGATTATTTCATCACCACTATTTAAGCCAATCGCAGCCACTGCTGTAGATATAGCTGAGGTAGCTGAATTAACCGGTATAGCGTAATCAACATTAAATCTTTTTGCGAAATTTGCAGAAAATTTCCTAATATTAGGACCACCTAAAAAATGCCAAGGGGCTTTTATTGACACAGCATCAACACTTTTAATTGTAAGAATTCTTTCAAAATCAGCAGGTTTAGAACCAATGTATCTAGAGAAGTTCATATTATCAATTGCTTTCAATACAAGCTCTCTCTCTCTCTCGTTTACTAAAGGTTCAACAATAAAAGGTTTTTCCCTTGTTTTAGGCCCACCTAAAATTGCAAGATCTATATTAGTCATTACAAATTTTTTCGTTTATTTTATCCAATAATTCCTCTGATTGAGCAGCTGTATACCCATTTGAAATATACTTTGCTTTACCAATAATTAAGTCTCTGGCATTCTCAACTATTGATAAAAAACTTGAGTTTTGTTGGCTTTTAAAATATTTATAAGGTTTTGGAAATTTATAATTTCGGAATTTCTCGGAATTTTCATATTTCTCAATA
>MDTG01410215.1_pt1 | contig 12549 bp, 8 predicted proteins | sample 811421 | NCBI WGS metagenome assembly MDTG01 (sample SAMN05326645, study PRJNA326480) | marine metagenome | isolation source: seawater | place: Pacific Ocean: South East | collected 2011 | reverse complement strand
AATTGAACTACATATCACAGACAACTTTCAGACAACTTTCAGACAAATTGAACTACATATATATGTATAATGGCAAATCAGTACTAATTGTTTATCTTGCCGCACCAGCCTCAAACGCCTTCTTTGCCTCCACCGAAATCGGATCATCCCCAACGTACACGTCCAGCAGCGCTTTCGCCAACTCGTAACTCTTAAACGTAGTTTCCACGCCCGAACTTTCCATAACCATCGCTACATCTCCACCCAACTCTTTAAACGTGAACCGCACCTTTGTTCCTTTCTCCAATTTCTTCGCGCCGGAGAGTCCATTGCGGATAAACTCCATCTCCTTCAAAGCTAGGTCTTCGCACTCTTCGCTAAACTCTGCGGTCGTCGTCATGAAATTTCCCTCGTCATCTTCTTTCGTTGCCATATCGGTCGCGATTCGAGAAATTCGTGGAATCAAGGCTTCTTCCAACGCTTTGAAAAAATCACTCGCTTCAACTTTCATGTTCAGTTGAATCAGAATTTCCTTCTCGAAATCACCGTTGAGTAAATCTGAGGTCAGCTTACTTTTATCCGCATACATCGCGACGGCGTACACTTTGACGTTCAAAATTGCGATTTTCTTCTCCCGGACGCCGGTGCCGAGTAAGGTGAGAGAATTGGAGGTGTCGTCGAACGAGATTTTCGTCGCGGGTTCGACGGCGGCTTTTGTTTTCACACAATCTTTTCTTCCATTTTGTTGGTGATGTCTTCTCGCTCTTCTTAAGGACGGTGAGAACGACGATCCCAGAGTAGAAGTGGAAAAGCGAGAGGAGGAGAGCACAGTTGCACTTGCAAACATTATATACGTGCGTATGCAATCGATGCGATACGCGTGCGCGTGCGATTGAAATGATGAAATAATACAATTCTTCCGTATCTTTTTGGGTGCTTATCTTTCGTTTTTCGAACACCTAATAAAGTGGAAGCGGGAGCAGTCGCGCGTGGTAGTGACATTCGTCGTCTATTCTACGCATAAATATACAACTCAAAAATACTACGCTCTAATACTAAAATACCACTCTGTTTATTTACTTTCGAAAGTTCTCTCGCTCCACCTTCTCCTTCAACTGGACAATCTCTTGAGGGGTCAAGCCTTCGAATGGGTCATCCTCGTCTTCGTCTTCGTCTTCGTCGTCGATGTCACTCGGTACCGCATCCTTACTCCCATTCGTCATCCTCAACTCTTTCAAAGCTCTCCTCTCCCTCTTTTCTTTTAACTTTCGCTTCTTCTCCTCTTTCTTCCTAGAGCTTTCGATGGCAAAGTTTCCGAAATACCCGAAGATACACACCACCGCCAACACAAACGTGGCATTTTCAGCAAACGAAAACTGCCGATTTTTATGGGTGTCGACATCCACTTGCACGTGACTGAAGAGAGGAGAGGACCATTTTCTTACGTCGCGTTCTGCGAGTTCTTCGGCTTGTTTCCTTCGCACCGCATCTTCTCTGGTATCTTGTCGTCTTTTAATGGTAGAGGATGTGGATATGGATCGGAATGGTGTTGCTGTTAAGCGCTTTCTTACTAATGCACTCGGGGAAATACCGTTGTTGGATGTTTTTGTTGTTATAGTCATCGATGCGTCCAGCGCAGACGCGAGATATGAGGAAGACTTCTTCCCTCCGCGTCGGAGGAGAGAAGAGAGCATTCTTCTATGCGTGTGTGTGTGCGCGCGCGTGTTTGGTCTTTAGTTTTCTCACTTACTACTGCGCGCGCTGTTATTGTGCTCTTAAATAATTACAAAAATTTACCTAAAGTTCAGACCTCTCTTCTTCTTTGCCTTTTTCGGTACCATCCTCCGCACTCGCACTATCACTTTGATGTTCACTCTCTAAAACTTCCACGATAGTTTCCACCAACCCTTCCGATTCGCGAACGACGTTCAGGCCTGGATCAGCAATCTTTCGGAGCAATACATCCTCCAGCTCTTCTCGTAAACTTTTGAACAACACAGCGACTCTCGGCGCTGCGCGAAACTTAATCCAGTTGTCGCAGCTCGCGCGGAATTTTTCGTGTTCGACTTTGATCTTACCGCCAAAGAGGAGCAACGGGAACGCACCGATGGCGGTGGCGTCGCGGATGTAGGTTTTCCCAGTTTTCATGATTTCGTGATAGAGGAGGTACGGTTTCTTGGAGGAAGCATAGCCGGCACAGACAGAGGATGGGTGCATGTAGACGTCGTCGGATGAGTCTCTTTTCGTTCTAACTTTGACGGTTTGGTATGGGAGTTGGACGGATTTGGCCGCATGGAGGTCGTCAGATATGGCGACGTTGGGATATAAGCCGCCGCAGACGACTGCACGAACGAGCGTTTCATTTGATGCATTGCAGGAGGCTTCGCGGAGTGCGGCTTCGGTGCGTTGTCGACGATTGGTAGAAATATTCGTTTGCGAGGTGGTCGCCGCGTTTAAGAAACCCATTTCGTCGAGTAATTCACAATATTGTTTGCGCACATCCGCAATCTGTCGCAAACTTACCGCCGATAGAAAGTGCGTGCCGCAATACTTTCTCTCCCCCATTGCACCGATTTTTTTCTTCGCTTTGAGCCAACCAGCGAAGGCTTTGACCAGCGTCAAATGGTCGCTCGAACCGTCTGGGAGACCCATTTTTTTCTTTGCGGCGTCGGCTTCGTCTCGTTTATCCATCGGCGAGATAAACGGTGACTTGAATCCTACACACGCGGCAATGGTAAGAATAGGATCTAAAACACCAAATGCGCATGCGTAAACGAGCATTTTCCCGAGTCGCGCGTCCACAGGTAACCCGCCTAAATGTACACCTAAAGGCGTCACATTTTCGCGGTCGTCGATAACATCGATTTCCTTCAAAGCTGTCATCGCAGAGCTGATGGCCGTTTTCGAAGGCGGCTCGATGCATTTAGACAGGAAAGCTCTCGGGTCGCTAAAACCCAAGGAGTAAATTTGCAAGACCAACGCGTCCAAAGGCGCGCGGGAAATTTCTGGAATTGCAAAATCTTCTAAAACTTCCGCTTCCGTCTTCGAGGAATACAAGTGGAAACAGTACCCGGGTTTAACTCTTCCTGCTCTACCTCGTCTCTGTTTCGCCGAAGCCCTGGAAACCCACGCGGTTTCTAACGACGACGTACGCGTTTTCGCGTTAAATCGAGTCTCTCGTACTTTACCGGCGTCGATGACAAATACGCAATCATCGATTGTGATCGACGTTTCGGCGATGTTTGTAGACATGACAACTTTACGAACACCTGGAGCAGGTTTGGAAAACGCTCGTTTTTGTTCCTCTGCGGTCAGTGTGGAGTGCAAAGGAACGAGCAAATACTTTGGTGGAGGGTTCTTATCGTCGTCGTCTTCTTGTGAGCTTGGAGCGCGGTGCTCGTTTTCATACAGCGAAGCTCGGAGACGATCGTGCAACGCTTTAATTTCGCCCATCCCTGGGAGGAAGACTAGAATGGCACCTTCCTCGTAATCTTCGGCGATGTGTGTGACGAGCTGTTCGATTAAATCCAAGTTTACGCAATTCTCATCGACAATCTGTAATTGGCGCATCGTGGTTTCGTCATATTCGCTGTAATATTTCCTCGTTTCGTCTGTTATTATGGACTCATCAACAAAACTTCCCATAGCGTCGTTCAGTGCAGCCATTTGCTTTGACCTTCGATTTCCTCCTCCCGAACCGCCTTTCTTCCTTACTTGTTGTCCGGAAATTGAAAATTCAGAGTTCGGTTCGCATATATATCCGCACGCTTCAATGGCATCTTCCAATCGATATTCTTCCACCGGGAACGTCTTACCTTGCATTGAAACGCTTGGAATCTCACCAGGAACGACGTCTTTGAAATAGCCCCCAAACAAGTCAGCATCGACAGTCGCAGACATCGCAACCAGGTGGAAATCGTCTCGTCGAGACGCCACGTCTCGTAAAATGACGAGCAGAAAATCTGAAAGCGCGTCTCTCTCATGGACTTCATCGACGACAACATGCGAGATGCCGATCAAGTCTGGATCTTGTTGTAAACGTCTCAACAGAACCCCCGTCGTGCAAAACAACATTCGCGTCTTGGAACTTTGTCGAGACTCCAAACGAATCGAATAGCCGACGGTATCACCAATCTGCTCGTCGCGTTCGTCCGCCACGCGTTCCGCGACGGCCATGGCACTGATTCTCCGCGGTTGCGTAATGATGATTGAAGTATTTACGCCGTTTCTTTCATCGAGTACGGCGTTTTCGTAGATGAACTGCGGCACTTGCGTCGTTTTACCGCACCCGGTTGCGCCTGAAATGACACATGCTCGAGACCGTTTCACGGCTGAAATGACTTCTGCTCGAGCTTCCCTCGCCGGTAAGCCTTCTCGAATCTTTTGCATCCGTCTCCATTTCTCGGACGACTTCTTCGCGAGCTCTTTTTCGCGAAGTACGTTGGAAATTTCCTTTTCGCGTTTTTCTTTTTCGGCTTTTTCTTGAGACGATTCTTTCATCGCAGCGAGGGAGACTTTATTGACAATCGCGGAAGCAATTTCGTCCAAGTCTTCTTCATTTTTGTCCTTCTGGTCTTCAGTTGCTTCTGAAGCTGCTTCGCGAGCGTCGTCTTGCGTTTGCTTAATTTTCTTTGCGAGCCAGGATGTTTTCTTCTTTGGTTTTGTTGCCTTTTGTTCTTGTTCTTGTTCTTCGTCCTCTTCGCGTTCCATTTGTTTCCTAAGCGCCTCTTCGTGTTTCGCTTTTTCTTTCGCGGCAGCAGCTAAAGCCGCTGCTTCCGCAGCGGCCGCTTCTTCGGCTTTCTTTGCCGCGTTTGGGACGATTTTCTTCTTTTTCTTCTTCCTCAACATCGATATGGCATTCAAATCGGATGTAGACGACAAATCGACTCGAACGGCGTCTTTGGCGAGTATTTTTCTCTTTTCGTGTTCTCGCTCCCATTGTTCTAATCTCTCTTCCATAGTTTGCGGCACAGCTGGAGTGACCGAAGCACCAAAAATTCTCTTCTTCCTCTCCTCTTCTTCCTCCTCTTTCTCTTCTTCCTTCTTCATGAGCTCCGCGCAATAAGCGATGCGTTGTAATCGTTCCTTTTCCTTTTCCTCTTCTTCCCGCTCGGCATTTTCTAAGCGGGCATACGTGCGTTGGATGTGTGCACCTCGACCAGTCAATCGAAAAGGAGTATCTTCTTTCTCATCGATACTATCATTAGATTTTGACGAGACTATCAATCTCGAACCTCGTTTCGCTCTTTTAAACTTACCGGGACATTTTGCTTTCAAAATTGAAAATAGGTGTTCTCTTAACCACGAGCACAAATCGTAAATCATCGGTTCGCCTCGGTTTTCGATTACTTTTGAAGTTGCAATCGAAGCGAGCGTTGAATTGACCGCTCGTTTTGCCTCATTCGGCAAATACGAATGGCGGCATTCGCATATGGCCGGTTCGAATGGGTATCTGCTGTTCTCCGGAAAGTAGACGTCGAGCTTGGCGTCTGGGATTTTGATCCTCGCGCTCTCTTCTATAGGTTCCTCGCTATTTTTTTCATCCTCGTTTTCTATTGCTATCCCTATTGTCCACGTTTGCACATGCACGTCGTGCGGTCTATCGTTACTAATTTTGAAATTCTCTTCACCTTCGATAGATTCCAATGCAGCTTTCTCTTCGCTTCGCAAATGTTGCACGCTTTCGAGTTCTTCTTTGGTTACACATGTACTCTCGTGTGGAGGCTGTAAAGACCTCAGTAAATCTAAAAACGCATCTTCTTCTATCCACCCACTCTTTTCTAAAGCTATCATAGACTCCGCCGTGTTAAATCCAGAGTTTTCACACCTTTTTGCCATCGCTCGTTGGAATAATTTCACGGTTGGATCGTCTACTATGACTTCCCCGTTGTATTCGTTTGATCGATCGACGACGTTGTTTATATTTCTAGCGTTAACGTGTAAAGGCGTCGGAATAATCTTGCTGTGTTGTCGTTCAGATTTCGCGTCGAGTAATGCGGCAAACGCAGCCGGCATTTCGTCTCGAGGCACGCTGAGACACAAAAAATCCAACACGTGCGCGAACCGCTTCGTTTGCGATGCCTTAATTTTTTGCGCTCGTAATACTTGTCTCATTTTCTTCGCTTTTTCATTTCCTTCACCCTCTTCCTCCTGTTCTTCTTCATCTTCTTCGCTCAACTCTTCTGGATGTGTTTCCAACGCCTTCTTTACCCAATTCTCCGAAAAGCCCTTCTCCACCGCTCGATCAAACACCCGCCTCTCTCGATTTTTTTTCTCCCTCACTTTCTTCAACCGTTTCTGCGCCTGCTCGCGTTCCATCTCCGCCTGCCGAAACGCCTTCTTCGCGTGTTTCTCGTGTTTCTTTATCAATTCAATCGCGTTCTCGCTCGCGCCATTCCCACCGCCGCTCATGTTACTGCTACTACTCATCAAACCTCTCTGCACGGCGTGCACTCTCGCCTTCGACAGGTCTGCATTACGCGCGTCCTCGATTTCATCTATTTTCACCAATGATGTTCCTTCCACTTGATCTCCATTCTTCTTCTTCTTCTTCTTCTTCTCTCGCATATCTCTCACCTGCTTCGCCATTCTCTCTTGCACGAATTCGTCCGCATCCAATATCGCCACGTCTGACACCGCGTCGCTCGTGAAAATTTTTCTCGTTGTCACAGACGACCCCGACGCCGACGACGACGGAATTATACCTAATCCATCCGTCTCGAAGTTCCCCTCGTCTTCACCCCGAGTGCCGTCTCCTCGCCATCCTCGCAGCGCGTTCGGTTCTTCGCGGTCGTCGTCGTCTTTTTCTTTCTTCTTCTCGCTCCTCGATGCGCTCTTGGTGGTGGCGTTCGCCAGTCGCACCGCTTTATTCACGATTTCGATTGTCCCTCCCGAAGAAGAAATGGTCTTCGATGCGCCTTTCGTGAACGTCGCCTTCTTCGGCTTTTGAGGCTTTTTGCGACCGACGCCCGGCGTCGCCTGTCGATTCATTTTTGTCCCCGCTCTTTTAGTGCGTCCTGACGGGTTTTCACGCGCGCATCGTTCTGCTCTTCGGTCAAAATACGCGTGCGGGTGATGAGGTGTTTTGTGAAGACGAGGAGTGCGTGTGAGTGTCTATTCTCTCTTCGGATTGATAAAAATGGAAAATAGTATGTAGTAGTAAAACTGTGGTACATTCATAACTTCAATCTCTCTCGGGCAACCTTCGCGCTGCCTTCAACGAAAGCTCTCTCGCGTTCAATCTTTTCCCTACGTAGTTTCTCGATTTCCATCTGCGAATAGTTTGCCGCGAGCTGTTTCGAGGCTCTTCGCTTGCCTTTACTCAAACTGAAGAGCAAGTCGAATCTCCCGGTGATGACCCAAAAGAGTAAGCGAATAGCGTACGCGAACGTCCAGAACACGACGCGGAATGGAGTGGAGAGGATAAATACGAACGCTTTTTCTACAGAGACGGTGGCAGCTTGGAAGCGGACGGTCATGAACCATCGCTCGATGACACTCGGTCGGCATCCAAAGTCGCTGGATTCGAAGTCGCTGGATGAGATTTGCAATTTTTCTTCTTCCATGATCAATGCGGCTTTTTGTCGTCGGGTTAACGGTTTCTCAGAAAAGCTAAAGAGGACAGACCCGTCGGGGAGGTCTTGCCGTTTACAATTTAATGCCTTCATTGTTCGCTTTTTGATGTCGGACATTTCCTCTTCTTTTTCTCGTTGTTGGCCGCTCGTGCTTGCTTCTACGTCATCGGGAACCATGCTCCCAAACGCCGCGCTTCCTCCGTTTGCATAATGATTTTTGATGCTATTACTTCTACTAAACTCTCTCGTTCTCATTGCATTCTCCGCTCTGCTCTTTGCTCCTCGCAAAGGATTCCTCCCGCTCGAGCTGAAATAAGTCGCATTTTCTCCTCCAATTTCGGGCTTTTGCCCATCAAAGTCTTCCAAAACCGACGAGCCGCCGAACGAAGACGAAGACGAGCTGTACGACGTCGTTTTCACCGAACTTCGATCGCTTCTTTTCGTTTCTTTGTCGTTGTCGTTGTCGTTATCGTTGTTGTTGTTGCTCTTCGCGCCAAAAACCGTCGTCGAAGATGAAGTAATCCAGACCAATCGATCACTCGATGCGGAAGACGATGTCGTCAAAGTGCGATTACTCGTACGTGTCGCGCGCTTCTTCAACGCCCGATCGTTCGCGAGAGAAGACGCCCAGCTGCTCGGCGCAACGGTCCTTGCCGACATGTTTGAATCGCGGTGCTTCTTTTCGCGTGCGCGCGAGAGTCGTCGCGGGGAATATAATGAGGGATGAGGTGCCAAATTTGAAAATTGAATTACGTACGCGAGTCTCTCTCTTTATATCTGTCTTACACACTAAAAAAAGCGCTCTCTGACCCCTCGGGGTACACCATAATCACCGCCGTCACCCCACGCGTATATTTTACCACCCGACGATGTGGCGCATCCAACACTATCCGTACTATCCGTACTTTGGCTCAAGCGAACAATCCTTTCGATCCATCGGTTTGCTCTTTCGCGCTGGTTAACGGCACGTACGTCACTCCCATGGCGTCGAATTCGGAAACTCTGCCGTTAGAGTCTTTGTCGAAGACGCGAAGTGATTGCCATCCGCGTCCAACAGGACAGACCAAACGACCGCCGTTGGCGAGTTGTTTGAGAAGTTTGATTGGCTTTTCCGGCGACGCCGCGCCGACGTGGATGACATCGTACGGGGCGTAAGGAGGGTAGCCTTCGCGACCATCGGCGACTTTTAATACGACGAGTGGTTCCGGTCCTTCGAGATACTTTACTTTACCGTCCTTTTTGACGTTTTTGATGGAGAAATCGACGAGATCTTCGATATGCTCGACGCCAACGACGATTGGATATTTCGTATCTGATAGACCTGGGCGTCTATCTTCGACCTCTTCCGCGCGAATGGAACCAGCGGCGTAAGAGTCGTGTTGATCCAACATGGCGGCAAAGCATGACGTGAGATACCCACTGCCGCTTCCCACGTCCAATACTCTCGCGTTCTCCGTCACGCGGTCGTGTACCAATTCTAAACACGCCGCGTGCATGTGCGGCGCTGAAATCGTCGCGTTCGATCCAATCGGCAATGGATGATCCTCGTACGCGTTTTGGCCGGAAAACGGCAAGCAATAATTCCCTCGATCTACCCTTCTCATGGCATCGATGACTTTCCTCGTTTTCAACACTCGATTGCGCACCAAAGCGTCCACAAGAGAGTCGTTATCCGTGCCGTGCGATCGCCACGCCATCCCTCGCGGCACGGGTCTCGCTCTTCTCCTTTCTCGCCTTTCTTCTTCCGGGTGTTCGAACCCCCCACGTTTGGACGACGTCGCGTCGGCGATCACGCGTCTCCCCGTCGTCGGCGCTGCGAAGGCGAGAAGCACGCACGAACACCACGACGCTTTCAAAACCGTCGCGCGCGAGACCACCACGTCCAGTAGGTGTTGTTGGAGCGCGCACATCCGCGAGAGGCGCGTTGTGGCGTTGTTGCACTCCGTAAGAAAGAGATATTTTTTAGATACAAAAACACATTTTCCGCGTATTTTTTAGCCCCCTTTTTGAAACCCTCCTTTGTTGGGCGTCTTCGCGCGCGCGCTCGAGAGAGAGAGAGAGAGTCGCTTCGAAGCGACGACCACCTTTCGACGACACATTTTCGGGGAGTCTTCTCGAAAGACGAAGAAAAACATCTTCGCGGGTGTGGGGAAAAAGATGCCGATCAAACACCAAAACCGCTTTAAAGAGAGAGGCAAATGTCGTTAGGGTTTTCAACCGCTTGTTTGTTTGTAGGGGAAAAACGAAACCCCTCTCCGTAGTAAAAAAGCGCGCGCGCTTTCGAGAGCGTGGTCACACCATCGCGAGAACGGGGCCAAAAGCTCCTCGGCGCGTGTGATCATCACGCCGCGCCCTTTCGTTTTCGGACGCTGTACTCCCATCGAAGAAACACACGCCAACACCACACCACCCCTCTCTGGTTTGAGAAGAAGAAGAAGAACGACGACGCATTTATAAATGTCGTCGAAGAGAGGAGGCGCAGACACCGCCTCCAAAGATGCCACGACGACGAAACAAAATCAATTCCACTCCATCATCGACCGTTTGAAAACGGCGGCGGCGTCCGACCGCGCCGCGTACGACGGGCTCACGCTCGAGGACGCGCGATCTCGATTGGACGCGTCTCGTCGGATTGGATTCAACGTGACGGCATCGCTGGAAATCGAACAGGCGAGGAAACGGCAGCTGGTGGAGACGTTTTTGAAGCACGAGATGCAACTGCCGACGATCGACGAGAAAAGCGACGACGACGAGGACGCGAACGCGACGACGCGCGAGGCAGAGGACGCGCTGGAGGCGACTCTTCGCGGCGACGAGAAAGAGGGAAAGGACGACGACGAGGAAGACGGCGTCGGCGACGACGACATCGCGCAGCTCAAGAGACGACTGGCGACGTCACAGTTGGAGGCGAGGAAAAATTTACGGCTGGCGAAAAGAACGAGGCGACTGTGCGACGCGATGGTGCAGATGCTGAAAGACAAAGGGGTGGAGCAGCTGGAACCGCCGAGGGCGCTGTGAGACATCGGTCGATATATAGGATAGAGCGCGCGCGCGAACAACCTTTTTGTAGCTTGTTGTGTGTGTCCTTATGTACTGGTACCATACTATAACTACGTACGTAGTACTTAATTGTTGTTTAGATACGTTAATTAAAAGCTGCAGTTTTCCCCACATTTTCCCCCTTTTGGTGTTCCGCGCTCTTTTAAACGTCCATGCGCAACCAAGCCAACCCGCCGCCGCCGAGATGGAAACTGCACAAAGGGCCGTCGCGCGGATCGGTTCTGGTCGGGCAAAGCGCGCCTTCCGGTTTCGTCAAGGCGAGGAATGAACGCGGATGTTCGTCGGATGTCGAAGAAAAGACGACCAATTTTTATGAAAACAAAGAGGTCGAGGAGTATTGGAAGAAGGTCCGAAGAGAAGCGAAGAGACCCACCGGAGACGACGACGCGAGGAAGACGAGGACGAGGAGAAACGCCAACGTCACCGTACAATCTAGAATCGAAGCGATGAGAAATAAAATCAACCACAAACACTTTCAGTCGACTTTGGATGAGGTGTTGAAAGACCCCCCGGAAAGAGAAGAACGGTCGGATGACGTGCGAGGAGAAGACGCGATATGCGAAGGGGAGTTCGAGGAAACGTACGAACGGGACATAGAAGAGAAAGAAGAAGAGGAACAAGAAGATGACGCAGACGAAAACGTGAGAAAGATGATGGAGGAGTTGAAACGGTTGCGGAGCAAAGCGGCCGCGGCGGCGACGACGACAACTGCCGCGACGAAGAGAGACGAGGAGGAGGAGGAGGAAGAGGACAACGAACAACCATCGTGGAAAACGTGGTACTTTCCCCCAACTTACGAATACGGGTCGTTTATACCAAAAATGAATGAAAAGAGTCAGTTAGATGTGATAGAAGATGAAGCAGAGAGAGCTGTGAAGAATAGGTACGAAGAAGATGAAGAGAATGCGCTTCGCGAGAAGAAGAGGTTAGAAAAAGCGAGGCTATATCAAAAGTCGAGGAATTTGGAGACGCACAAGTTGTGGTAGTTCTCGGTTTCTCTTAAAAACAACGCGTAGCACGTGTATATGTAACAATAATAGTCTTTTTCTATCTCTCTCTTACTGTTACGCGTTCACGCGTAAGATTGCCGGGCGCCGTTTAAACACCCGTAATGATACCTAGGTTTTTTCGCCCTTTGCGGCGCCAACCCCCAATCTACTATTTCCCACCCTCTACTTTCCGCGTGTTTCAACAACCTCGGATCTGGATTGACCGCCACGGGATACCCGACGTTCTCCATCAATTTCACATCTGAATACGAATCCGTGTAAAAATAACACTTCTTCAAATCCACGTTATTCTTCATCGCCCACTCTTTTGTTCGTTCGTATTTTTCGTCCCCGTATGCAATCTTCGTCAACTTCCCGTTCAAAACACCTTCCTCATCCACTTGCATGTGCGAACAAATCACATCATCTGCTTTCGTTTCAAACCCAAACATCTTCGCCGCGGTTTCTGCCGGGTGCTGCCACGTCGACGTGCACATGATCACTCGTTGACTTCTTCTTTTATGCGCTCTCAACACCGGCACACACCCGGGTCGTATTCTATGCTTCATCTCCTCGTTAAAAAATGTCTCCACGTCTCCTCTCAACTTATCCGAATGCACACCTTTATACGTCTCCGCGGCTTCCGCCCCAGCTCTCTCCGCTCCTGCGCCGTACCCTAAAGCGTACCTCCCAAACCAGTATATCGCCGTCAAAATCATGTGCGCGCCGACTCTCCCCGAGTTCACCTCGTGTTGCACCCATAACCAAGACGAGTTCGTATCAACAACCGTGTGGTCTAAATCAAAAAAAGCTACCGAATCGTTCCTATCGTACGGTAAATCCACGTCTTTCTCTTCTTCTTCTTCTTCTTCTTCTTCTTCTTCCGCCGTGATGAAGGAATCTATCGTTGTTGTTTTCGATGTCCCAGAGACGTTTCTTTCGACGTT
>MDTG01237098.1_pt1 | contig 12549 bp, 13 predicted proteins | sample 811421 | NCBI WGS metagenome assembly MDTG01 (sample SAMN05326645, study PRJNA326480) | marine metagenome | isolation source: seawater | place: Pacific Ocean: South East | collected 2011 | reverse complement strand
GGGTTGGACCTTGGTCGGTCAGCGTTTTCCAAATGCTTGTCGCTCAAGGGAGCTGTTTCCTTATTGATATGTCAACTGTGATGCTACGCTGGACAGATGCACTTTTTTCAATGTCATTTTGTCTTAGTATAGTTAAAGCTGGGTGGAAGTAGTTACTTAAAAAAAATTAACATCCAATGGGTACTTGTTAAGGTGTAGTTTAGGTACCCACTCTAACCAGAGCCTTGCCGAAGTTATCGCCTTGCATGAGACGGCAGAACGATTCTGGTGCGTTTTCCAAACCCATGGTGACATCTTCTCTTATCTTCAGTTCACCACGTGTAACATATGGAATGCAGTTTTTTAAAAATTCTTCTCGACGATGCTCAAAATCATAAACCACTAGGCCGTAGATGATTGCTCTGGCTTTGATCCAAAGCCCTGGCGCAGGGCCCGCTGCCCGCGTGCTTTTATTGTACTCTGACATCAGCCCGCATAGTATTACACGAGCACCAATGGCAAGTTGCTCAGAGGCTGTCTGGAGTAACTCGCCACCGACGAGATCAAAAAACACATTTATGCCGTCGGGGCAAAGCTCTTTTAGTCGGTCTGAAACGTTTTCCGTTTTCCGATTGATGCAGGCATCATAGCTTAGTTCCTCTGTTGCGTACTGGCATTTTTCCTCGGAACCAGCTATCCCTACTACTACGCAGCCTTTCAACTTTGCCAGCTGCCCAGCTGTTGCTCCTACTCCGCCTATCGCAGCTGGAATGACAACGACATCACCGGGCTTGGGTTCTGCCTGCCAGATAATTCCTGCATAAGCTGTCAAGCCGGGCATGCCCAAGATTGAAAGAGCATAGGACATGGGGTCAATGGTATCAGCGACCATTTGCAGCGCGCTTGCGTTATGTGCTGAGTAATGCTGCCATCCGCCAAAACATCTCACGATATCTCCGGGCTTGAAATCTTTGCTTTCTGACATTACTACCCGGCTAACTGTTTCTCCTATCATGGGTTCATTGACTCCAACCGAACCAGACATGTGCCTACCGGCAATTTGGCTTCTCATATACGGGTCCAGCGATAAGTACAGGGTCTCACAAAGAACCTGATCGAGCGAGAGATCTGGTATCGGTGTCTCTATTAACTTGAAGTCATTGGGTCTTGGAATGCTTTCGGGAAAGCTAGCCAATTGTACTTGAAAATTTTTACTCATGTGCTTCCTTTATTGTCTAGTTTATAGGCTTATGTCTCTCCAATACTAATGTTTGAATAACATCTGCTTGAGGAGTATCTCTAATGTATCAAAGCGATCTTCGGTACCTCCAAAGGCCGGTTCAATAGTTACATTGTCGGGCAGCTCTGCATCCTTTAGTCTATTGCTATACTTGGCCAGGAGGCTTCCTGACCATAGCACTAATACAGTTGGCACGCTTAGTTTTTGAAGTGGCTCGGGTCTCTCGTTCATGAATGCGGCCCGGTAGGCTTCATCATAATTACGGCCACTAATCAGATAATGCATCGCCGTCTGGTGAACGACGTCCAATGGTGCGCCTTGCTCGTTAATGAGAGTATCACTGGATTGGTCATACCAAGGAAAATGACGGTAGAGTTGTGTCGCCATATGCCAAGCCATTTGGAAATGACTTCCATCCTCCTTCGGTTCGAGGCTAGGGAAGTAGGATGACATAATTTGATCTCGTTCTTCGTCGAAAAACCAAGCGGTATTTTCAAGTAATAATCCCCTAGTATATTCGGGAAACGCTCGACCATACTCAATGGCTATCTGAGCGCCGGTCGCAGAGCCATAGATAAGCGGCCTATCTAACCCTAGTGCACCTATAAATTCATGCAATGCTGAAACATATGGCTTTAAGGTTGAGTCTTTGTTGGGAAGCTGATCGGACTGACCATAGCCGGGTGTGTCCCAGCCTATGGTTCTGGCATGTTTTGAAAACAGGTCTATGAGGGGTTCCATAAACTTAGAAGATAAGGGAGAGGGGTGCAGGAGCAAAACCGGGATACCGCTTCCGCTCTCTCGATAGTGAATCTGTGATCGCGTAATGCTTTGCGAGGGAGTACACGGTATTTCAACATAACCCTTCAATATTCCGCTTTTTGACATAGTTTTATTCCGATGAGACGCCTAGAAAATGACGTCCGACTAATCTAGACCCAGTGAGTTAGGATTTACTTTATGGAGAGGATCGATAGCATTTTTTAGAGACTCAACTAGGGATCTTGTTGATGGTTCGATACCCATACGATAATTGTAAGATTTTCCTATTTGCATGTGAATCGCGCCAAACTCACCGAAAAGTTCAAGCATTTCTTTTCTCAAGATTTCGACTGCTTCGCGCGCCTCCTGGTTCTTGGGAAAACGTTTTAGGCGCGCGAGATGATCTTTTTCTACAGCATATTGGTGGATCTCAGCAATCTCGTCTGGCCAAAAAAACACTGGCTCTAGCACAAACCCGTTGTTGGCTATCAGAGCGAAAAGATGTCCAACAAGAATCTCGTGTTTTTCGATCAGCGCTTGATGCTTGGCAACTATTTCATCTATTCCTTTATATGCGTCTTGGACCTTAGAATGAGGAAGGATAGCGTGAATTGGCACCCAACGCTCACCTGCAGGGCCCAACATGTTATTGAGTGGGTTGAATGGGTTGGCACGCAATAGTTTGGGTATACTGTTTTCTATTTCTTTTCCATTTTGACGCATACAGATCTCACGGACTTCCGATGACCTTGCCTTGGTAGCCGCATCAATGCGATCTTCGATCATTATTTGAAGTGAGAAATCAACATTCTCCATAAAGCTTCGTCCTGCCATTGCCAGCTGAGCTCCATCGGCGATTGCACCTGTAAGCGATCCCGACTCTCTCATAACTGCGGCTAGAGATTTGACATCTTTAGCTAGGCTTTCACGTTTCATTCGCTGCTTTTGTAAACAGGGGTCGAAACCAAAGCACTCCATCGCAAGGCCCAAACGCCCTATTTCACTCATTGCCGCGATAATGTCGCTCGCATTTTTAAAGTCAAACGCAAGAAAACTTTTTGACTCAAATTGCGGGATGAGCCTTAATGTAGCGTTTGCCTTGAAGCCAAAGGCCCCTGCATCACTGGTAAAGAGACCGTTTAGGTCAGGTCCAAAATGTCGGAAAAAAGGTGAGCCGTTAACCTGAGCGCCAGAGCCTGTCTTGACAATTGAGCCATCCGAAAGCACTACTTCCAGCCCCAATAGCGAGTCAGCAACTGTGCCAAATTGTCCTGAACCCCAGAATATCGCGTTTTGGGATAATCCGCCCCCGACTGTTGCCATAAGACCGGAGAGCGATCCCCAGAATGGTGTCCTTAATCCTGTAAGTTTAAGTGCATCATGCAGCTGACTCCAAGTGCAACCGCATTCGACGGTCATAAACATGTCTTCTTCATTGATCTCAAGCACCTTATTCATTCGCCCGAGGTCCACAATGACGGAAGAGTTTGTTGCGGGCACATAACCGCTGGTGTAAGACATGCCTCCACCACGTGGAATCACATCATAGCCTTTATCCACCGCTACTCGAACTATCTCTGCCAATTGATACTTATCGCCGGGCAAAATAACCGCAAGCGCAGGGATATCTTTTGTGAAGACATCTTGAGAATAGAAAACACATGACTCGGTATCAGTAAGAACATGATCTGGTCCAACGATGCTGGAAAAACATTCAAATTCGGTATCATAAGTTGCAGCTCTAATGCTCATAGTTGGGCTCCATTTGACGGACGTTGTTAGTGTTACGGATGATGAGATACATTTTGTTCCTCATTAAGTATGGATCCTCCTCAAAGTTATTCATGAGGAAATAATACCTTCTTCCAATAAGCGAGCTATTGTGGCATTCATGGTTGATTCGAAGTGCTGACGATCCGGAATATTAAAATTGCCTCCATCCAGCATGTTATTTGCTGGGTAGATGTGTTTGTTGCTGTAGGTAGATGCAAACAGTTCTAGGCGCTGTCGCGCAAGCATGTTGATCATTCCGGGCCGACTTCGAGCCGAGCGAAGCGAGCAAAGGTCAATTTCTGCATTAGCGCACATTGATTCGCCTGTGTCCGATTCGGCTAGTACTCTACCAGTATAGTCCAAAATCATTGACCCACCATCGGTAGAGGACGAGGGGATATCTATACCAGTAATTCCGGCGCTGTTGGCCGACAAAATATAAGTCATATTTTCATATGCTCTGGCTCTTTTTGCCACCTGTTTTGGAGTTAAAGACGGGCTACCAACTTCGCTCGATGAATGACAAATAATTTCTGCTCCGCGCAAAGCAAGTGCTCGGGCAATCTCAGGAAAAAGGATCTCCTCTGAGGCAATCGCTGCCAGATTGCCGATATCAGTATTTACTACTGGAAACAGTGAATCTTCGCCGTATAGATCGATATAACGTTCAAGAAGATCATGTGGTGTTGGGGAGTACATAGAGATCAGACGCCGGTATCGCAAAATTATATTTCCGTTTGGGGCAATAATGAAACTAGTTTGAAAATAGATTTTTGGAAAATTATCATCTAGCTCATAGACATTGCCAGATAAGTAAACGCCGTTATCTTGTGCGACTTTGCTCAGTTTCTCATACTCCTCACCGTCGGGACTGATGCAAGCGCGGCTAGCCCAGTCCATTATAGGCTCTCCCATCGGGAAACCAGTGAGGAAATATTCCGGAAGCACCACCAACTTGGTTACCAGTCCGCTGAACGAATTGATGAAGATCTTGCTTCCAGCAATAAGCTTGTTCAATTCTTCAATTGTCTGACTCATTTGCCGTCTGATTAATGTTGTGGTTTCCAGATTGTTAATCGCGCGACAAGTGGTTTGAAGGGCTAGTCCTGCAAATACGTTTGGGGCTTTGGTCATGTGCGAGTTCCTGCTAAAAGCTATAAACTAAAGTGGGAAAAGTTTTTTGCATGATAACTCTGCAAAAATAAAATTTCTTGATGCGCGGAGTAAAAATTGGCGGCTGGTTTATATCGCAATAGCATAATTTTATTTTGCGTCTCGTAAGTCGGGCTCTAACAATTATTTTTTAGCGCCGCAGGTTTAGGTTGCCTTTTAATTTAGTTTCCGCAGTATTTTTTCGCTTTGGTGAAAAAGCTACCCTAGAACCGATATCGGCATTACTCCTCCACGATTGATAAAAGTTGACCTGGTTTGCAAGAACCGTGTCATACCAGACCGACCAACCCGAGAAGGTCCCATGCCTGAGTATCCAAACCCCATTTTTTCAGTTTCAGATAAAAATGCGGTGAGGCCAGCATCATTAACAGTTATTCCCCCCGCATTTATCCTTCCAGCAACTGCTACGGCTGAGGTTTCGTTGGGTCCAAAAACGGCTGCTGAAAGACCATATGTTGTGTCATTAGCCATTGCGATTGCTTCTTCCTCGGTTTTATAAGACATTACCGGCATAAGCGGTCCAAAGGTTTCTTCTGTCATTACTTTCATACTATGATTCACTTTGCTTAGCACTGTTGGGGCGATCCAGAGCCCCCCTTGTCGGTTTTCTATTATTCCACCACATTCAATAACTGCTCCCTTCGATATTGCGTCAGCAATGTGATCGCTTATAACTTTGGCTTGGTTTTTAAAGATCAGTGGGCCGATAATATCACGGCTTGGATCGCCCAGTGTTTCTGCAGCTTCTTCTGCTTTCTTCTTAAGTATTTGCAGAAAAGCTACATAGTCAATTTCACTGACATAGATACGCTCGATCGATTGGCAGGCTTGCCCGGTAGCTGCGATAGAAGCGCGGAGAATAGCCGTGCTTGCGCGATCTAGGTCGCTTCCCTGCAATACAATCGCGGGATCTTTTCCACCCAGCTCGAGATAAGCGGGTATAAATTCTTTTGCAGCTGCTTGAGCAACTTTTTTGCCAGTCGGTACGCTGCCGGTAAAGGCGATAATATCGACCTGTCGCACTAATTCCTGTCCCAAACTGCTCCCTCCTGGCTTTATTGTCAGCACCATTGAAAGATCAGGCACGTTATCTATTGTCTCTGCGATTGGCTCTGCAAACCTTGGTGTAATTTCACTGGGCTTTACGAAAGCAGCACTACCAGCTAAAAGGGCGGGTATAACGTCAATAAAAGACAGCAAAAGAGGAAAATTCCATGGGCTGATGGCTCCAAGTAGCGGAAATGGTTTATAGTTACATAAAATTTCGACTTCAGGCATAGAGGTCGATTTTTGATCTTTTGGTTCTAACAATTCAGGCGCAAGGTCACACCATTTTGAAATGGAATCTATGAGGGCCGTAAATTCAACAGTTGATAAGGAGCGTCGCCCTGTGTCTGTTGTCAGTGCATTGATGATGTCTTTTTGCTGTTTTTCGAGTGCTTGCTGCCACTGGCGCAGAACCTCAATTCGATGCATTAAAAGACATTCTTGCCAATTAACTTGATGTTGACGCAGCGATCTAAGGTGCTTAACTAATTCGCTTGGGCTTGGGGTGTTGAAGTGATAGTCAATTTCCCCTGTGCGGGGGTTGCGGGCTGAGAGCTTTTTGAACTTCTTCGGTTGTATCATAATATTCTTATATGTTGACATTCAATAAAAGAGTCCAAGCTTGATAATTAGACTTTTTGACCGCTGCATTATCCAATCAAGAACCGGGTCTTATATGAAGCAGAGCAGTGCGAGATCAGTTTATGTCAAGTTGGGTCAGCTCATAATAGGTTTTCATATAACCCCCTGCAGTTGCCTTTAGGAGAATATAATCATCGTCCGCAGTGCACCAAACATCGTAAGGAGGATGTTCCTCGGGCAAGTTTCCAGCGGTACCAGTCACTTGGAAATGTCTTGCATTGAAACTGCCTGCTTGTACGTTCACATGCTCTTCCCCAACGTATACCAGAGAGAATCCTGTAACGAATAGTTGTGGACCCGTCGCTCCACGATGATCGGGAGAGGTCAGAAACATATTAGAGTAGGGGGTGGTCCCGGGGCCCTTGTCGAGATCATATAGTTTCATTAGGAGTGCGTCTCCTACTATGGGATGAGATTGCAACCAACTCACCTTTGCCGGAGTCTCTATCCGTTGGCTAATGCGACCATCTCTATGATTGAAGGTCTCGCACTCGGCATATTGGTCTCCGAAGCGCATCCAACCAGAGCCCTCAAATTTATTGCCCACAGTAAGTCTTACTGAACAATCTATGGGACTAGAGTCGCTGTTTCGCAGTGCCAGCGCTACGTCACGAATGACATTGGGCTCATCGTCAATTTCGCAGTGGGCTAGCAAGACATCGTTCCCGTCTGCTTGCTGAGTAAGCATGAAATATTCTCTACCTCTCTCTTCGCCCATTCGCTCTGGTTTGTGGCTGTAATAACTTATGGTGCCTCGAATAGTTTTATGAGTCATGAGCTGCTCTCTATTAATTTATTTGCGAATGATTCATGTGCTTTCGCCATTTCGTTAATGGTGTCGGAGACCGCTTGAAATCCTCGAACCCATTGCCACCAGCTTTTGACGAGTGGGGTGTCTGATATGAGTTCATCCTCGCCGTTCCAAGAAGCCATCTCCAACGCATAGAAAAGGTGGGTCGAGAGACAAATATCGCCCGTTTGCATTTCCCGTTGATCATGCTCAGGCAGTTGATTGAGAAGTCGCTCTAATTTAGCGATTTCATCCCTCAAGTGCTGTAACTTTTTTATGGTTCCTTCGTTAGCCTCCACTTGCGAAAAAAAGTCCGAAAACAGAGGTGAGAGTGCTGAAGTAAGGTGGTTATCTGTATACCTGATCAAAATCCCGTTATAGGCATTTGCTAAAAGATTTGCGGGTTTAAGTGCAGGGCTGGGAAACACAGATTCGAGGTAATCTAGAATCACTGTGGACTCACAAATGGTAGAGCCGTTTTCTAGCTCCAAAATTGGTATTTTCCCAAGTGGGAATGAGTCTTTAAAATGCTCTGTCCGCAATGGGATAGGTGGCTCAATGATTGCTACTGGTAGTTTTTTGTGACGAATTTGAATGCGCACACGGGCGGCAAAGGGCGAGTTATCCAGATTGTAGAGTTTCATGCGCTGTTCCTTCAACTTAGAGCCCTTAAATGGCTTTTTTGTAATGTCCTATTGTTATGCTATTGTAGCTATATGAAAACTGACTGACCAGACCATTGATGTCTATTGAAGCAGTTTGTTGGAAAGCGGTAAAAATCGGTTTTGATAAGGTTGCTATGGAAACAAGTCAAAAGACAGCTCGAGAAATCTATCAGGATCTGAAAGCTAACCCATCCAGAGCCCGTTTTGGTTTCGGGAAAAAGCCTATCCTGATAAATGTAGATCTTCAAAAAGCTTACACTCGACCTGATTTGTTTGGAACTGCATATGAAACAGATCCAAATCAGATACATTATGTGAACGAGCTTGCCTCAAGATTCCGCAGCCGGGAATGGCCTGTCGTTTGGACGCATGTCGCTTACATGATGTCTGGCGAAGACTGCGGCGTTTGGGGAACTAGATCTGATACTCCTGACTCACTGCAAAATATCAAATATGGCTCTGAACGAAGCGAATTAGATGATCGCCTCGATATAGTTAGTGAAAAAGATGTCATCTACTGCAAGAAAATGCCCTCAGCATTTTTCGAGACGCCGCTTCAGTCTCTTTGTGTTTATCACAGAATTGATACAGTCGTCATTACCGGCGGTTCGACATCCGGGTGCATTCGAGCGACTGCAGTTGATTCGCTTTCCAGAGGTTACCGGACGATCGTTCCAGAGGAGTGCGTTGCCGATAAGCATGAAAGTTATCATTTCTCTAATCTCACCGATTTAGCGATAAAGTATGCTGATGTAATGGATGTTAAAGACATTTTTGATTGGATAGAGCAGTAGTGTCTAAGTCGGTCATTTGGTTATTATGATAGATAGGTCATTTAAGGGTAATTGACTTGGATACAGCACACGAAGATCTTAATTTATATGAATATTGGCCTTACCACCAACGTCCAAAGATTGTGTGGCCCGGTGGGGCAAGATTAGCTTTTTGGGTAGCACCTAATATCGAGTTCTATGAAATTGATCCACCCATGAACCCATTCAGGAAACCATGGCCCAGGCCTTCACCTGCTGTGTCAGGCTATAGTATCCGTGACTATGGAAATCGCGTTGGTCACGTGCGTCAGATGAAGTTATTGGACAAATATAAGATTCGGGGATCTATTTCGTTATCGGCAGCTATTTGCGACCACCACCCCGAAATTATTCAGATGTGTTGTGAGAGAGATTGGGAGTTCTTTAGCCATGGCGTTTACAACACTCGCTACACCTACGGATTATCTGAGGAGCAAGAGCGGGAGATGATTAGGGATGCGTGCAACACTATTGAGGAGCATACGGGAAAATTTCCTGCGGGTTATCTCGCACCAGCCTTGTCACACTCAGAGCATACCTTGGACTTATTTTCTGAGGAGGGAGGGTTATATACCTGTGACCTGTTTCATGATGACCAACCAACTCCTGTGCGCATTCGCAACGGGAAGAAATTTGTTTCAGTCCCTTACTCCCTTGAAATGAACGACACAATTGCTTACGTAGTGAATAAGATCGAACCGCGTCAGTACGGAAAAATAATCCAAGCAAATTTTGATCGTCTTTACCAAGAGGGTGAAGAGAGTGGGACTGTCATGTGCATTCCAACGCATAATTATCAGGTTAGTTGCCCGCATCGGCTGCGTGCTTTTGAAGAAGCGTTAGAGTATATAACTGGCCATTCAGAGGTTTGGTTAGCGACCGGAAAAGAGATAGCAGAATACTTCATTGAAAACTACTACGAGTCTTCTATTGTGGATATAGACTCAAAAGCGAGAGAAGTAATTTGAGTCTAAACAAGAAATTTCTCGAGTACCCGCGCCGTGGTTACGGGATGGATCATGGTCGTTATGAGTGGTCCATGTTAATCGACCGGCCCAAGGTCGCTTGGCCCTCTGGGAAGAAGTTGGCGTTATGGGTAAACGTATGCTTGCAATTTTTTCCTGTAAATCAGAAAGGTAAACCATTCTTGCCATCTGGTGGATTGAGCATGCCTTATCCTGATTTGCGACACTTTACCTTGAGAGAGTACGGAAACAGAGTTGGTATTTATCGATTCCTAAAAGCTTTCGATAAGTATTCTATTAGACCCAGTTTTGCAATTAATTCTCGATTAGTTCAGCGTTACCCCTATCTGTTGGATGTCCTTAAAGAAAGGGGAGACGAAATTATTTGTCATGGGTTTCATATGGATGCGCTTCATTATGGAGGTCAAGACATCCATGAAGAACGTGATCTGATTAAACGATCACTTGGCATCCTGAGAGAACTGAGCGGCCAGGACGTTAATGGTTGGATCAGCCCGGACAGAAGTGAAAGTGAAAACACTCCAGAGCTTTTGGTAGAGAATGAAGTGAAATACTTCTGCGATTGGGTAAACGACGATATGCCTTACCTTTTCTCAACTGCGAATGGCGACATTGTCGCTATGCCGCTTTCTCAAGAGCTCGAAGATAAGTTTATTCTAATGAATAACCACCATAGTGAGGACTCTTATGTAGACCAAATTTGTGATGCATGTGACTTTTTGCTGGCTGAATCTGAGGATCAGGGAGGAAGAATACTGTCTCTAAATATTCACCCTTGGATGCTGGGCCAACCTCACCGCATAGGCAAGTTGGAGGAAGTTTTGGAGTATGTAACCTCTCAGCCTGCTGTTTGGAGCGCGCCAGCTAATGAAATTCTTTCTTATTTCAAAGAATCTAATTCCTAATCACATGAACTTGGTGACTCCAAAGAAAGCTACGGTGGCTATGCCTATCCAATAAAAGTAGGCAAGGGTTCGTCCTAAGCTTAAAGATTTCTCTAGCCTATTCTCCGCCTCGGTATTTGGGCCCTCAGCAAGAATGCGGAATAGAGTTGTCCACTCTCGCATAATAAAACGCAATATAAGACCGATGACGAGAAGCAATGCGAAGATGCCAAGTTTTATGGAGAACCATTTTTGCATCTCTCCGGCCTCGAAGGGGCCATACCCTAGAAGGGACGAAATCGAACTTCCGAGCATAAGCGGAATTAGCAAATAACGTACCTTTTCGTCTAACATTGTTAGAAAGATGCCCCGGTCAGTCTCACGGTAGTAGAATGCAGCCCAGCATATGCCTAGCCAGGCGAGCACGAATAGCCACATTGCCGTGAGGTAATGCCCCCCGAACGGTTGAACTCCCCAATGATGGCCCATGTGCAGTCCTATGGGCATTAGTAATATTATTCCTGTTCTGGCTGGAAGATCGATCAAGTATGCGGTGTTCATATGACGCATCCGCTCATCCATGCTTAGATTACGATTTACGACATGACTTGATGTATGAAAGATACCCCACTCGCCACCAAGCCAGTAGACCATAGAGATGATATGAAGCCATTTGAGGATAGCTAGTTCAGTGATGCCCAAAAGTAATTGCCTCCGCTCAAAAAGTCACTATACGGGTGTTGTTGACGTCCGATATGAGATATTCATATATCATTATTACATTGCCGAGCCTATCGCTCAACCACTTGAATCATGTGTAGTGCATCAAAAGATCCTTTTTTGAATGGGCTATATGCTATATGCTTAACGGGATGTTAGCAGGGGTCTCAGCTGATTTGGGATAAGTGCAGCGTCCCTTACTCAAAAATACTGTCAGTGCCATTTTAATTTTTATTTAAGGTTTGTTGAAGAGCATGGATAGAACCACCCTCACTGCAACGGACACCTTATTCACAAAAAATATGCGCAAGAGGCTTGATGTGGCCTCGCCGACACCGCTTTATCATCAACTTTTCGTCCTTTTGAAGGGATTGATTCTTGACGGCACGCTTATTTTATCCCAGCAGATGCCCACAGAGGAGCAGTTAGCTCAAATATTCTCAGTTTCTCGAATCACAGCCAAACGAGCGATGGACGAACTAGGAAATGAAAACTTGGTGGAGCGCAGGCGAGGGAAAGGTACGCATGTCGTCTATGAGTATAAGCCAAAACCAGTGCAGGCACCGCTTACGGGTATGCTACAGGAAATCGAAACAATGGCTAGAAACTCCCGCGCGATTATTCATCTTTGCGATTTGATTCAACCCCCGCAAGTTATTAGAGATGAATTCGGTTTGTCAGTTGGGGAAACAGCACTGCATTTGGTTCGGGTCCGAGAAAGAGAGGGACATAAGTTTGGTCGTTATGTCAGTTGGACACACGGGGTTGATATTCCTGATGATCCCAATATCTTTGTAAATACACCTCGCCTGAGTTACTTTCGTCAAAATGGATTAGAGGTTACGCACGTCACACAGACACTAAGCGCTACTGAAGCAAATCATGAGACGGCTCAAGCTCTTGACATGCAGGAGGGGAGAGCATTGCTGAGTCTAGTCAGGCGGTCATATAACAGAGTAGATAGTGAAGAACAACTGATTGATTATCTCGAGGTCTTATATAACCCTGAGCGCTTTCAGTACGCTATGGACCTCAAGTTGGAGTAGTTATCGAGCTAATGAATCTTTGTTGGCTTT
>MDTG01002504.1_pt1 | contig 12549 bp, 8 predicted proteins | sample 811421 | NCBI WGS metagenome assembly MDTG01 (sample SAMN05326645, study PRJNA326480) | marine metagenome | isolation source: seawater | place: Pacific Ocean: South East | collected 2011 | reverse complement strand
ATTTGGTATTCATATTAATTAGTTATTAAAGGAGAAATAACATGCTACAAAATGATCCTGAACTTTTTGAATTATCCATGTCTGAGAAAACTCAGCCATTGATGGATTTAGTTAAAAAACATTGTGAAGAAAATATTAAACCTATACAACAAGAGTATTCTGCTTTGCAGAATGAAAAGGAAGATAGATGGTCTTGGCATCCCAGACAAATTGAACTTATGGAAGGAGCTAAAGAAAAGGCTAGAGAACTAGGTTTATGGAATTTCTTTCTACCAGATCCAGATGGCAATATAGGTGATGGCCTTACTAATTTAGACTACACATATGTAGCGAGTGAGATAGGCAAATATCCACTTGCATCGGAGAGCATGAACTGCTCAGCTCCAGATACTGGAAATATGGAAGTTTTAGAGAGAGTGGGAACTGAGGAGCAAAAGAAGCAATGGCTAGAACCTCTTCTTAATGGCGAGATTAGATCGGCTTATGCCATGACAGAACCTAACTTGGCTTCCTCTGATGCAAAAAATATAAGCACCAGTGCAGTTCTGGATGGAGATGAGTGGGTAATTAATGGTGAAAAGTTTTATATATCAGGTGCTGGTGATCCTAGATGCAAGATTATGATTACAATGGTTAAGACCAGTCCAGATGCTCATCCTTCTAAGCAACAATCACAAATTCTTGTTCCAAAAGATACTCCTGGTGTTGAGATATTAGAGGGAATGCAAGTCTTTGGTCATGATCATGCACCTCACGGTCACATGCACATAAAATTTAATAATGTAAGAGTACCTAAAGAAAATATTTTATTAGGCGAAGGTAAGGGTTTTGAGATATCGCAAGTTAGATTAGGTCCTGGCCGTATTCATCACTGTATGCGAACTATAGGTAAAGCTGAAATAGCTCTTGAGTTGATGGTAAAAAGAGCCGGCACAAGAGAAGCCTTTGGAAAGCCTATTGCTAAACTTGGTGGTAATTTGGAAATAATTTCTAGAGCTAGAATTGAGATCAATGCAATGAGACTTGCGGTACTTCAAGCAGCTAAAGCGATGGATGTTCTTGGAAATAAAGAAGCAAGAGTTTACGTTAGTGCTATCAAAGCTATGGTTCCTGAGAAAGCTTGTAAGATTATTGATCAGGCTATTCAGATGCACGGAGCAGCGGGTATATCTCAATGGACCCCACTAGCAGGACTTTACACTGATATTAGACACTTAAGGTTTGCTGATGGTCCTGATGAAGTTCATCACATGGTTGTTGGTAGAGCCGAAATGCAAAAATATGATCTATGGTAGAGATTAGTTTCTAAGCTTTAGAACTAAGTTTATGAAGAAAGTCTTAATAGCCAATAGAGGTGAAATCGCAATTCGTATTGCCAGGACTTGCAGTGATCTAGGTCTTAAAACTGTTGGTATTTATTCTGAAGATGATGCCAACTCTCTTCACCTTTCAAAAGTCGATGAAGCTTATAAGATAGAAGGAAAAGGGGCACAGGCTTATCTTGATGTAAAAGCAATAATTGCCTTAGCTAAAGAAACTAAGGCTGATGCAATCCATCCCGGCTATGGGTTTTTGAGCGAGAATGCCTTTTTTGCTTCTTCGGCAAAAAGAGCCAAAATTAAATTTATAGGACCTAATGAAAAAACCTTAAAAATTTTTGGTGATAAAACTTCCGCTAAAGAACTTGCTCAAAGTCTAAATATTCCAGTAATTGCTGGAACACATGAAAAAACATCTATAAGACAAGCTCAAAGCTTCATGAAGTCCTTAAAAAAGAATACCTCAGTTGTCATTAAGGCTATCTCAGGAGGAGGTGGCAGAGGTATGAGGGTCGTCTCTAAGATAGATGAATTGAAAGAGTCTTTTGATAGAGCTGCATCAGAAGCAAAGGCATCTTTCGATTCTCCTGACCTGTATCTAGAAGAGTATTTAAAAAACTATAGGCATATAGAATTTCAGGTTCTTGGTGATGGGACTGGAGCAGTGAGCCATTTGCATGAAAGAGAGTGCTCTATCCAAAGACGGTATCAAAAACTTATAGAAATAGCTCCCAGTCCAAGCCTAAATCTAGAATTAAAAGCCAGAATGATCGAAGCGTCTTTGGCACTTGCCCAGACACTAAAATACGAAGGCTTGGCCACCATGGAGTTCTTGGTTAATGTTGAAAAAAATGATTTTAGGTTTATTGAATGCAATCCTAGGTTGCAAGTAGAGCATACGGTTACAGAATCAGTTTTATCTTTGGATCTTGTAAAGGCACAAATTCAAGTAGCTTCAGGTAAAACTCTAAAACAAATTAAGTTAGAACAAGAAAATATACCTGAACCTAAGGGGTATGCAATTCAATCAAGAGTCAACATGGAAACTATCGACTCTCAAGGCATAGCCACTCCTGGAGGAGGAATCTTTGAAAAATTTGATCTACCATCTGGTCCAGGCGTCAGATCAGATAGTTACGGTTATGCCGGGTATGAAACAAATCCTTTATTTGATTCATTAATAGCAAAAATAATTACTTATTCCCCAGAAGATAATTTCAAACAAGCTATTAAGAGAAACTATAGATCTCTTTGTGAATTTAAGATTATTGGTGTCCCAACTAATTTAGACTTGCTAAGAAATATTTTAGTGAATCAAGATTTTAGAAATAATAAAGTCCATACAAATTACTTTGAAAATAATATAAAAGTATTAACAGACCTAAAAACACATTCTGATCTTTCTGATATAGGCAGAAGTATCCCTAAAGAGAAGCCCAAGAGAGGCAAGATTGAGAGCCTTGATCCATTGGCAGTGCTTGATCATGGTAAATCTGGAGGAGCTTTTGTCGATCAATCAGAAAATATTTTAAAGCTTCAACAGCAAGATTTAAGAGACGGTTATGAAAGTGTTAATGCTCCTATGCAAGGTATGATAGTTAAATTTGACGTGAAAGTAGGAGATAAGGTCTGGGAAGGCAAGACTCTAGGCATTATGGAAGCCATGAAAATGGAACATGAAATTACTTCTCAAGTCAGTGGAGTGGTGGAAGATATATCAGTTACAAGTTTAGATACAGTATTTGAAGGGCATTCATTAATGTTAATTCGTCTTGCTGATGTTGAAAAACAAGCTTCTAGCGAAGATGAAGAAGTTGATTTGGATTGGATAAGACCTGATTTAAGAGAAGCTCTAGACAGAAAAGAAGCTAGTCATGATATTAATCGTCCTGAGGCTGTAAAGAAAAGGTATGGAACAGGCCATAGAACTGCAAGAGAAAATATTGAACATCTTTGTGATGAAGGAAGTTTTCTTGAATATGGTTCTGTTGTAATGGCAGCTCAAAGGCGCAGAAGAAGCGAAGAAGACTTAATTAAAAATACTACAGGTGACGGAATGGTTTGTGGCCTGGGTCACGTTAATGGCGATTTATTTCCTGAGAATGCTTCAAGAGTTATGGCAATGTCCTACGATTATATGGTTTTAGCGGGTACCCAGGGAAAAATGAACCACGCTAAGAAAGATAGAATGTTTGAAATAGCCGAGCAAAATGAACTGCCCACGATTTTATTTGCCGAAGGAGGAGGGGGCAGGCCAGGAGATACAGATACCTCAGGTGTGGCTGGTCTAGACTGTTTGGCATTTACTTATTTCGCTCAATTATCTGGATTAGTCCCAGTAATAGGAATAACAACCGGAAGGTGTTTTGCAGGGAATGCGGTTCTCTTAGGCTGCTGTGATGTGATTATCGCAACTGAAGATTCCAATATAGGTGTCGGCGGCCCAGCCATGATTGAAGGTGGAGGGTTAGGTGTTTTTACTCCCGATGAAGTTGGACCAATGGATGTTCAAGTTCCAAATGGTGTTGTTGATATTGCTGTTAAGGATGAAGAAGAGGCAGTTGAGGTAGCAAAAAAATACCTTTCTTACTTCCAGGGACCGATAAAAGAATGGAAAGAACCTGATGCTAGAAAATTAAGATTTGCTGTCCCTGAGAATAGACTCAGATATTACGACATGAGAGATATTATCGAAGGAATAGCCGATATAGATTCTGTACTCGAAATTAGGAAGGAGTGGGCACCTGGAATAATAACTTCTTTCATTAGAATTGAAGGCAAGCCTGTTGGGATTGTTGCAAATAATCCTGGGCATCTTTCAGGAGCAATTGATTCGCCTGGTGCCGATAAAGGATCAAGATTTATTCAATTATGTGATGCTTTTGATATTCCTATACTTTCGTTAATAGATTGTCCTGGAATTATGGTGGGTCCTGAAAGTGAAAAATCAGCTCTCATTAGACACGCAGCCAGAATGTTTGTTGTCGGTGCAAATATTGAAACGCCGCTTATGTCAGTAGTTATAAGAAAAGCTTATGGTTTAGGGGCACAAGCTATGGCAGGAGGTAGTTTTAAAATACCTTTATTTACTGTTACTTGGCCTACAGGAGAATTTGGGGGGATGGGACTAGAAGGTGCAGTTAAGCTTGGATATAGAAAAGAACTTGAGGCAATTAAAGATCCCAAGAAGAGAATAGAAGCTTATGAAAAGATGGTCGATGATAGTTATCATCGAGGACGGGCAGTGAATATGGCATCTCACTTTGAGCTTGATGATGTGATAGATCCGGCAGAAACTAGAAACTGGGTATCTAGCACCCTAAAATCCTTACCCCCAAAATCTAGATCTGGTAAAAAAAGGCCTAACATCGATACTTGGTAAATATTCTTAAAATTTTTCTGTAAACATATAATTTTATTAAATTTTTTTTATTAAAAATGAAACAAAAACTTTTTATTTTTCTTTTATTAGGGATTCTCATTCTAACGGCCGATTTGATATTCAATGATGAGAATGAAAACAAAATTACTATATTTGAATCTGAGATTAATTCTCTTATTGGTACCTGGGTAAACCAAGTTGGAAGGGAGCCTACCGTTCAAGAAGTAGATGGTATTATTAAGCAACTACTCGATGAAGAGATACTTTACAGAGAGGCTATAAAACTTGGGCTGGATAAAAATGACATAATCATCAAGAGAAGACTTGCTCAGAAAATAGGCTTTTTGAGACAAGAAGCAGATTCAGCATTGCCTTCTGAGCAAGAAGTTAGTGATTTTTATAATAAAAATATAGATAAATATTTCGTAGGAAAAAGGATAACTTTTTCTCATGTGTACTTTAGCTCAAGCGAGACTAATGATGTTAGGGCTGCTGAAGCATTAAATCTTATACAAAAAGGTTCACCTGAAACCGATTTCGGTGAACCTTTCTTATTAGGGAAAAACTTTTCTTCTAAAACTATCACAGAAGTTGAAAGGTCTTTTGGTAAAGGGTTTGCAGTTGAAATTCAAAACTTAACTCTTAAGGAATGGTCTGGCCCTCTAATTTCTGAATACGGATCTCATCTTGTTTTTATAAACTCTATAACAGATTCTTTTAATCCAACTTTAGATGACATTAAAAATGTTGTTATTAACGATGTCATTCTTGAGAAACAAAATAATTCCGTGAAAGAGTATCTAAAAGAACTAAGAAATAAATATCAAATAGAAATCTTGGTGGATTTAAATGAAGTATCCGGCTAAATTTATCTTTACCTTTATAGGCTTATTCCTTGCTTTGCAGGGAGAAACTCATGAAATGAATCCGGCAAGATTATCCCTGGAAGAGGGATCAAATGGGTCTTATTCAGGTTTATGGATGTTTCCTACAAATGCAGTTGGATTACCAGCTGAAGTTAGTTTTACCGATTGTCAGGAAGAACAAAGAAATTTACCTGAAGCTCAAGGTAAGTATTTAGTTTCAAGTATTGAAATTAGTTGTAACGAGACTTTGAAGGGAAAGGAGATAGCCTTTAAGGGCTTAACAAGGCTTACCGATGCCCTGGTAAGTGTGAAGTTTTTAGATCAAACTTCCTTCGAAGGCTTGGCAACTATCAATACACCTAAGTTTGATATTCCAGATGAAGTCAGCATTTATCCAACCAGCTACTTTTGGCTTGGAATAGAGCATCTTCTCAGTGGTATTGACCATATGTTATTTGTATTTGGTCTTTTATTTCTTGTTTCAGGAACTATCAATCTAATTAAGACCATCACTGCTTTTACTTTAGCTCACAGTATTACTCTTGCTTTATCAGTTCTTGATATTGTGAGTGTACCTCAAGCCTCTACCGAAGCTTTTATTGCTTTAACTATTATCTATCTTGCTCTGGAGGTTGGTGACAAAGAAAAATATGATTCTACGCCATGGCTCATTGCATTTGGATTTGGCCTTTTGCATGGTCTAGGTTTTGCAGGTGCCTTAACAGAAATAGGAATCAATAATGAGAATCTCTTGTTGTCGTTGTTATTTTTTAATGTAGGTATTGAAGTAGGACAATTAATGGTCCTGCCATTATTCGGTGTTGTTATATATTTACTTAAGTTAGAAAAGATAAAGATTGAAGTTAATGCTTTTGCAAGTTATTTTATCGGAGGTTTGGGAACTTATTGGTTAATTGAACGAGTACTCTCAATTTAGAGAGAATTAAAAATGGAAAATATAGAATTTAAATTTATTAAAAGTAACGGAATCAACCTAAGACTTGCAATGATGGGAGAAGGGCCGCTAGTGATATTCTGTCATGGTTGGCCTGAAAGCTGGTATAGCTATAGACATCAACTACCCGCTGTTGCGGCGGCAGGTTACAGGGCAGTTGCCTATGATGTAAGAGGATATGGTGAATCCGATAAACCGTATGAAATTGAAGCTTATACAATGAAAAATATGACCAATGATGTCATCGGAATCATTGATGCTCTTGGTTATGATTCAGCTATCACTATTGGACACGATTGGGGTGGACCTATAGCTTTACATACTGCTGCTCTAAATGAAGATCGTATTACAGCTACGGGGACTATGTCAGTGCCGTTTACTGGAAGAGGTCCTATGCCTGCATTAGATCTTTGGAAAGAGATTTATAAAGATAACTTTTTTTATCAACTATATTTTCAAAAAGAAGGAATTGCTGAAGCTGAATTTGAATCTGATCTTCCTAAATCTTTATTTATTACTTACACAAACAGTGATGGTAGAGGCATGAAAAATAATTTTGAAAAAGGGCAGAGCGGCTTAGTACCAAAAAAGGATAAACATTCAACCTTTTTGGAAGGAATGGAGGTTTTTGAAAATTTCCCAAGCTGGTTCACTCAAACTGACCTAGACTATTTTGTAAGTCAGTTTCAAATGAGTGGATTGAGAGGGCCATTCAATAGATATAGGGCCCAGAATATTGACTGGAACGAGTTATCAGAATTAGATAAAAAATTATCACAACCTGCATTTTTCATAACAGGTACATTAGATCCTGTAAATTTCTTCATATCATCAGACGAGCCTTTAGTAGATAGAATTAAGACCAATTATGAAAACCTTTTATTTGCAGAAGAATTAGAAGGAATTGGTCACTGGACTCAGCAAGAAGCTCCTGAAGAGGTCAATAGCCTGATTTTAAAATTTTTAAAAGAAGTATCTTAATTTCTGCAGTACAGTAAGTATTTCGTGACTAGAATAAAAACGCTAATCCAAGAAGAAGAGGCAGCAGCTGTAAATACACTTCTTCTTGCTTTTTCGAGTGATCCTTTTCAGAGATACTTGATGCCCGATTCCTCAATTTATTTAAAGAATTCAACTATATGGTTTAACAATGCTGCGAGTCAGTCTATTTCAATTGATGCATTGCTAGGGACTGAAGATTATTCAGGGGTTGCTGCTTGGTTTCCGCCTGACTATGTAGTTCAATTTGAAGCCATCGAAGAGACATTAAAAGATCTTCCTGACAATTCCCAAAAGGATATATTTAAATATTTTAAAGCTTTTGAAGAAAATAGACCTAAGGATGCTTGGTACTTAGAGTATCTGGGAGTTGATCCCAGTTGGCATTCTAAGGGTTTGGGTTCTCTATTATTAAAAAAATCTTTAGAAAAGATAGACACTTTGCATCAATCAGCATATTTAGAATCATCAAATCCGAGGAATATGTCTCTATACGAAAGGCATGGATTTGAGGCTGTCACCAAAATCCAATTTGGAGAAGGTCCGCCAATGCATACTATGTATAGAGAGGCTAGATAGCTCTAGTTTTTTTAGCAGGTTTTTTATCTAGCGCCATCTAGACCGGATTCAATTATCCAAGAGATTAATTTCCTATGAGATTTAGTAGGAACATCGTTTGAAGACTTCCTGGCTATTTTTTGTATCTCTCTTAGTGAGTTATAGACTGCAGCCGTAGCCAATTCATCATAGTAATCCTGTCCAAGAATATCAAACAGCCTCCTTACATATGAAGTCTGAAGGTTTCTTCTTATTGAACTGACCTTATTATCCTTATCACCCGTAAATATAGATTTTGTTAAGTCATTCATTACTTCGTTAACTGAGTAATCATTTCCATAAAGTTCAGTGTCAGAAATTCTATATAAAGTCCATGGACTCAAAATATGATCCAAAACTCTATTTTGAATTCCAAGAATAATCTTATGCATTTGTGGGTCTTCATGTTCTCCGTAAAGGTCAAACATCCGTCTTTCAACTTGAACCACTTGAAGGAGTTCTGGATTAATTGGAAAAGCTTCTGATGAGAAAGCGTATTTATTCAATGCTTCCATGGCTCGTCTTTGTTCACTAGACGGCGCAGGTGTGTAAGGCTTATTAGTGCTTTTATTCTTTGGATCATATCTTTCAATATAAACACCCCCTATATGTCTTGATATAACCTCTAAAGATCTAGAGTACTCTCGCATAAAAATTCCATGAGCCAGTCTATATTCCTCAAAAGTTTTGGCTTTATTTGATAGTTTGGAAACTATGTTTTCTTGAGAGTGATTCACCAATTCAATTCTTTGAGAGGCGTAAGTTATGGGATCATTAGTAAGGTCATTGATCATCGCTCTTGGGTCTATACCTCGACCCGGAGATCTCATGTCTTCCGAATCATTTGCAAACATATGTTCGGGTTTATTCTGCTCAGAGATAATTTCATCTAACTCAGATTCACTTAGATCTGGTGTATAGCCATATTTAATTGCCCAAATATCATAAGGGCCAGGAATAATGTCATAGTAATCGCCTTGTTCAACATTCAATGGAGCTAGATTAATAGCAGGGTACTCCATAACAGATGCAGTCACCCCCGTTTTGCTTGTTATTTCTGGCTTATGAACACTTTCGATATCATGCAAGTAACTTCCTTTAAAGTTATGATTTAGACCTAAAGTATGACCAACTTCATGAAGTGTTAATCTAATAATAGCTTGCTCTATTATTTTAGGATCATTTAATTCTATTGCTTCGGCAAGAATCATACCGTCTTGGATATAATTCGAAGAGCTACAGTTGGCATGATCAGAACTTTCATTAAATATAGCGTCGTAGTTGACTCTATTGGTTAAGTAAATCCATTCCAACATTATGTCCGCCCCAATGATTTCTCCTGTTCTAGGGTTTGTCATACTGGGCCCATACCCACCGAAAACAGGATCAGGAGAAGAGGTCCATCTCAAAACGTTATACCTAATATCCCCAGCATCCCAATCTGCATCGTCAGGTTGAATCTCAACTTGAATAGCGTTTTTGAAACCCGCTGCCTCAAAAGCTATATTCCAAGCAAGCACTCCTTGTTTGATATAGTCTCTTAACTCATAAGGTGTTGTATTTTCTATCCAAAAAGTAATTGGCTTTATAGGCTCAGAGAGATCTTTTTCAGGATTCTTTTTTCTTAAATTCCACTTTCCTATTAGGTCTTTGTATGGAGTCACATCTTTTGAAGTAAGATCGGTTATCCTTTCGGAAAAATAACCTATCGATTGATTGGCTAAACGCGGTTCAAAATCATTATTAGGCATTTCAATAAAGCTATACCTTAGATGTATGTTTACATTTCTTGGGTCTGCAACATCTTCTGATTCATAATCATACGAAGGTGCACTTTCGATAACATATTCAACTTCAAAATCTGTATTTTCTTCATAATTATGAATACCTATTACTCTTGATTTTGAGGGACTAAGCTGGCCCCAGTTAAATCCTGGTGGTGGTCCATCAGGAGAATAAATAGGTAATATTGGTGTTAATGTTTCAGATAAGAGCATTCCAGTGATGTTTATTAAATATTCATCCTCATCTTCATTGTTTGCCAAAATTTCAAAAACCTGAAAAGTTGAATCAGAAATATTTGCTCCTTGCGACTTCGCAAGAGGACTGTCTTTATCAAAAGAGTAATTAGTTAAGACTCGCGAAAATCTGAGCTTATTGAAGTCTTTCTCTATTTTAAATACTCCCTCATCAGTATAAGAACCCTTCACCTTTCCTGTTGACGCAATGCCATTTAAAACATGAGCAAAGTATATGAATTCGCTTTTTAACTGATCTTTAGTAATTTTTAAGAAAATTTTATTACTTTCTGGGTCTCTATAAGTTACAAAAAAACCTAAAGTTTCTTCATAATCTTCAACAAATTCTTTTATGTATGTTTCTTTTTCTTCTTCAGCTGCAGAGGCATCCTCATCTACAGTGCCTGTATTTTCTTCCGCCACAAGTCCTTGTGTAACGATAAACAATAAAATAATGAGTCTAATTAAGTGGTTTTTCATGAAATTTTTATATATTTTATACTTACCTTATCTACTTAAAAATAAGGTGCGATACTATACCAGATTGGAGTTTAGAATTTTTATAGGTTTTTAATATGTTTGATTTAATAATAAAAAATGGATTGATTTACGATGGCAAGGGCAGTGAACCTTTTACAGCTGATTTAGCAATTTCTAAAGAAAAAATTGTGGAGATAGGTGTTATAGACGGAAAGGCAAAAGAAATAATAGATGCTGAAGGTAAAATTGTTACCCCTGGGTTTGTTGATATACATACCCACTATGATGGCCAAGTAACATGGGACCCTTACCTAAGACCATCTACTTACCACGGTGTTACTACAGTAGTTATGGGTAATTGCGGAGTTGGATTTTCACCCTGTAAACCCAATCAAAGAGATTGGTTGATAGGCCTTATGGAGGGAGTAGAAGATATTCCTGGTACAGCTTTGCATGAAGGAATTGATTGGGAATGGGAAAGTTTCCCAGAATATTTAGATGCTCTTGAGAGAAAACCACTGGCTATAGATGTTGGCACTCAAATTCCTCATGGAGCGGTAAGGGCATATGTTATGGGAGAAAGAGGAATTAATCATGAAGAAGCCTCTCCAGAAGAAATAGAAAAGATGAAGCAGATAGTTCAAGAAGCTGTAAGAGCTGGAGCTTATGGATTTAGTACCTCACGAACAGAAAAACATAATGATGTTAATGGAAACTTAACCCCTAGTATTACTGCACATAAAAATGAATTGGTTGAGATTGCCAAGTCCCTTGGTGAAATTGAAAAAGGTGTTCTTCAGGGCATATCTGATTTTTATGATTTTGATTCTGAATTTGATATTTTTAAAACTATGTCTAAAGAGTCGGGAAGACCGATCTCTATTACGGTTGAGCAACAAGATGCTCGACCAGAGTGGTGGATTCAGTTATTGGATGGTATAGAACAGGCTCAATCTGAGGGAATAAATATGTTTGGTCAAGTTCCTCCTAGAGCTACTGGTATATTGATGGGTCTTACTGCAACCCTAAATCCATTTAGATTTTATCCGTCCTATATGGAGATAGCTGATCTCTCTTTGGAAGACAGAGTAAAAATAATGAAAAGGGAAGATTTCAGAGAAAAATTACTTCAAGAAAAAGGGGTTTCTATCAACCCACTAGTTGACGAAATAGTAACTTCTTACGGAAAAATGTTTAAACTGGGAGAACCGGCTAATTATGAGCCAGACACAAAAGATTCTTTTAAATCATTAGCTGATTCATCAAATATGACAGCTGAAGAAATAGCTTATGAGTCCATGCTAGAAAAGGAAGGCAAAGCTTTAATTTATCATCCATTATTCAATTATCAAACGGGTGATTTGAGCTTAGTTGAAAAAATGCTTAAACATCCTTATACAATTTCAGGGCTTGGAGATGCGGGGGCTCATTGTGGGGCAATTAGCGATGCAAGCTTCCCAACAACACTTGTTCAACACTGGTCAAGGGATAGAACAAAAGGAGAAAAACTTCCTCTTGAGACTGTCATAAAGATGCAAACATCAGAGACTGCTAATTTGCTTGGCATTGAAGATAGAGGGGTCATTGAGGAGGGTTATAAGGCCGATATAAATGTAATTGATTATGAAGGACTTACCTTACATGAACCTGAGATTATTAATGATTTGCCAGCCGGTGGCAGAAGACTTGTCCAAAAGGCCTCTGGTTATGATTACACAATAGTTTCAGGAGAAATTGCTTTTATAAAAGGTGAAGCAACAGGTGTGTTAAATGGGAGGTTAATTAGAAATTCTCACTAGATATGTCTAGTTATATTTTAGATTTACACGGCTATAGACATCATGAGGTGGATGTTGCTGTTGAGAATTTTATTTATTTAAATCAAGATGAAATGCCTCTAACAATAATATGTGGTAACAGTGAAAAAATGCTT
>MDTG01447576.1_pt1 | contig 12550 bp, 12 predicted proteins | sample 811421 | NCBI WGS metagenome assembly MDTG01 (sample SAMN05326645, study PRJNA326480) | marine metagenome | isolation source: seawater | place: Pacific Ocean: South East | collected 2011 | reverse complement strand
GTTTCAAGTTAATAACAAGATAAATGATATAGTTATCAACTCTGATGGTACAAGTGCGTATGTATCATTAGAAGATAATCAAACTATTAGAGAAATCACTTTTAGTGACACTATTGATAGTAATACTAGTATAACAGCTACATCTACTATTATTGCTGGGCAATCAGGTATCAGTGGTTATACAGATTCAACAGGATTAGCATCTACTTTCAATACACCTAAAGGATTAGCATTATATCCTCGTAATAATCCTACAGATTTATTAATTGCAGACAGTGGTAATCATATCATAAGGTCTTTAGAATTTCCAATAAAAATACTCTTTTCTGGCGCAAAATTTATACATAGTGCAGGAACCAGCGCCGGACCAGGCTCCGACCACAGATATTTTATATTGAATAATGGTTATGTATGGGCGTGGGGTACTGGTAATTATGGAGAGCTCGGTATATCTGATGATGCTGGTAACTGGGTACAATCTATTAGTTCACCAACAAGAATCCCTGGTTTAAGTAACGTGATTGATATTGTAGCCGGATCTTATCATACCATTGCACTACTTGCGGATGGCACCTGTCAGAGTTGGGGAAGAAACAACAAGGGACAGCTTGGCCAAGGTCTAACTTGGAGCGGCAATCACGGATTCGGTACTGGCCTCGGAGAAGTAGTGGGTCTCGGTAATGTAGTTGAGATCTCCGCTGGATATGATCATACAGTCGCTCGGCTCGGCGATGGAACTTGTATGGCGTGGGGATCCGGCAGCAAAGGCCAGCTGGGAATCTCTGGTTTGACATCTAGTCCAAGTTCTAATCTCTCCTCAGCAACACAAGTTATTTTTGACTCAAATCTTGACACTCAGCCCCCCGTTGTTCAACTAATAGCTAAAAGAGATTACACCTTTGCCCTACTTAATAATGGCGATGTATATGTGTGGGGGGAGAACGACGGAGGTGTTCTTACAAATAGCCAAACCAACGACTCATACACGCCCACTAAAATTAATGGTATAAGTAACGTGGTGGAGCTTGTAGTAGGAGGGCAACATAGCTTTTCCCGGAGCGTTAACCCTGTTACGGGCGATGTAACTTGGAAGGGTTGGGGATATAATGGCTATGGACAACTGGGTTTAGGCTCTACAACCTCAGAGAACACACCAACTGACATATCTTCCCTGAGCAATGTAGCTGAACTAATAGCCGGTGATCATAATACCTTTGCCCGGCTTAATGACGGAAATGTATATGCTTGGGGCTTGAACGGATATGGTGGTCAGCTTGGCCTGGGCTACGGGGTAGGCCACGGCCAGGTAAAGACGCCTACACTTGTTATAGATAGTAATAACAACCCTATAATGAACATTAATAAATTTACATTAATTCACCCATATTTTACTATATTAGAAACACCAGACGCTGTATATTATTCGGGTACATTAGACACTATATTCTTAAATGGCATAGGTATGAATAATGGTACAACAACTTCAGCGGTTAAAACTATGACACTATTGCCAAGTAATTTCATCCAAGTATCAGATTATTTAGTAAAAACTATTGCAGGTACTTCTGGAATGACAGGTATAACTAATTCTACAGGATTAGAATCTTCATTTAATAATCCTACTGATATAACTATTTCTCCTGGTAATACTTATGCTCTTGTAGCCGATACTGATAATAATTCTATACGCAAATTAAAGATAAATAATAGTGATTTAACCAGTATAGATGTAACTAATTATTATAATAATACTGCTATAGGGGGTGGTATTGAGTTTCATCCCACTGAAAATAAAGTATTAACTAACATTATAACAGAATTGAATAATTTATTAACCTATATTAATATAAAAAGTAATGAAGTAAATTGTAATAATAACAAGATAATTAATATAGGGACGCCTATATCAGATAACGATGCTATAACATATAAGTATATGACAGACAGTGTACAAACCCAGACCCATTTATTTAATACAGTTATTAGTCTATTTATAAATAATAATACTGTGGTTACAGAAATAGACTATGACACATCGAATCCATATACAGGCGGTTTAATTAATTTAACTACAGAATACAAAAAAAATAATTCAGATAGATTACTATCTAATTATGAGAAAATATTGTATAGCACTGCTATTAGTGGAACTACAGATATAAGTGGCTATACAGGAGCTACTTGGCCTACTCAAGACACTATTTTATCTAATCCTGATATCACAGTGTATTCTGATTCGAATAAACCTAGTTTTAATGAATCAGGTGATCATGAAATTTATGCAAGCAGTATAGTTATACAAAATAAAAATACCGGAGATATATTAGATAATGAAACTGATATTCAAAATGCTCTACAAGATACAAACAGACCTTATTATTATATAAGCTTAGGTAAATTTTCAAAAATACTTATAACAAAATCACAGATATAATTTCATCTTAAAATAATAGTCAATAACTTACATTATTAAAAATATATTGTTATATAATAATATAAATATGGCAGGAAGTAATACATATATAACTGGGGATATAAATAATTTTATTAATAATACAAATTCATTTCAATCAGTAAATATTAACAGTACGAATACAAGTATTATAAATTCTACTATAAATGGAAATGTTACTATTTCAGGCAATTATACTACTGTAGGATTGACCGATGATGCATCAGATTCACTTTCTTTTAAAAATGCAGTTAATAATATAAAGTGCAATTTAAATATAGATGGAACAAACTCCAAAGTAGATATTGAAGCTACTACTAATATATCTGGTAATGTTATAAGTAACATAGCAGATCCGGTTAATGATAATGATATTGTTACCAAGAAATATATTGATTCTAAAATAGATAGTCTATCAAAAACTTTAGGAACTTATATACCTCAGGTGTATGAAAATACTACTATAACGAGCAATATATCACCTGAATATTCAGTTACACTTGAAACCGTTGCACCTGTAAAAAATAATTCTACTAATTATTTTAATAGTTATGAACGTATTTTATATAGTACTACTATTTCAGGTACAACTGATATTAGTGGTTATACAGATATAACAGGCTCGCGTCCTTGGCCAACTGACTTATCAGGAAATACAGATATAACAACCTATTCACAAGCAATAACATTTCCTACAACAGACTCCTATGGCATCTATGCAAGAAGTGTAATTGTTCAAGATAGAAATACTAAAAAATTAGTAGAAAATTTTTATTCTGGCAATCTAAATATAGATATGTATGATAATGATTCGCAAGATGTTTCAGATTCAACTAAATATCAAGTCATATGGGGCAAATTTTACAGCATTTTAGCGAGCGAACCACTAATAACAACAGTATCTACTTTTCTTCCAGTCTCCGATCTGTTCTATATGCGTGGAGGGTCCAAGATATTTATATTACCCCACCAGGTATCCTACGGTACCGGTACCCCGCAAATTGCAATAGACACTGCTTCTAATAAATTATATACTCTTCCTACTGGGCAAATAGATCTTACTAATAAAACTATTGAAGTAAGTGGAGGGGTTAGTAGTCAGCCCGGCGAATTGAAGGGTATGATTTTTCATCAAACTGAAAATGTAATCTATTCTTTAAAAGACACGACACCCAGTGTGTCACTATGGAAACATGATATAAATAATTATTCTAGTGGTTCATTTGCATTCATTACTAATTATGGTTATGCAGTTCGTTCAAAGCTATGTATTAGTAATAATAATAACTATATGTACATGACTAATGAAGATACCACTTCTGCAACTGCTGTATATTATGATCAGCAGGCAAATAATACTTTAATGAATTATGTAACACGGTTAAATCTTACTGACAATACATACCAAGGTCTTGCCGGAGATTTAACAAATATAACAGCAATCTGTATAGATTCAGTGAATTTTGATAATAATCAAGAAATTTTATATGTAGCTGATTCTAGTAATGGAAATATATGGAAGTTGACTGTGGCAATAGACGGCGCGGGGTCTGTAACATCAACATCTAAAGAACACATTGCTATAACAACTTCTCCATATACCCCTCAATGTATGACTATAGATCCTAATAGACAAATACTGTACATTACGCAAGGGCAGGGTATAATGAGAATAGACCTAATTAATGGTCAAAAAGATGGAAACGGTCGCATTATTGCAACAACTTTAGCAGGTGCGGCATCAAGCGGTTCCCAAGATGGTAAAATCACTGATAACCCGCCGCCAAGTTTTCATAGCCCTAAGGGAATTACGATTAATTTGGATGATCCAGAATATCCAAAAGGAATATTATATGTCTCTGATTACAATGGAATACGTAAAATAATTCTTCAAGATTAAAATGAATTGATAAAATTGATAATAATTGTATCTTTTAATTTTTAAAGAAATAAATGGACGAATTCATCCAAAATACTATAGATCCAGAGTTATTTAATATTACTGATGTAGAAAATGATAATGCCTGTTTTTACAGAGCTATAGCAAATTATATATATTTTGCTGTACCTCACGAAAATATGACAAATATTAAAAGGTTTTATAGTTGGGGGAAAACAAAATCAACAGATTTAGTTAATCAAACAATGGGAAGATACTCCTCCAAACAAGATATATTGGCCAGATTTATACAAAATAAAATAGTTAAATACGTAGAAAACAATCCCCAAGAAATAATTCCACAAACTGGAATGACTATTGAACAAAGTATCGAGATGATACACGAACTTACACTAGAAGAATATTTATCATATTACGAAGTATTTGCAGGAGATATAGATATTAATCAAGATTTAGACAATGAAGAATTTTACATTGACCGCTGGGGTAGTATAATAGAACAATATGTGATCAGTCAATTAATAAAATGTCCAGTAATCGTATTTAATACACAGAAGTATGATACAAAATATAATAAAATTATTAATGGTAAAATTATACATAATAAACCAGAAAAGGGGGTACGGTTAAAATTATCTGCATTAATTGGTACAGAATTTACGAACAGGCTTCCAATTATTATTATATGGAGAGAGTATCATAATAATGGACATTATCTTGTATCTTATCCAAAAGATCCATCTAATATTTTAGAAAAAATCCAGTGTTAAATACAAACCATAACATCCATTATATATGGACCCAGATAAATATAAATTTAGGACAATATTATAAATAAGAGTATTTTAAAGGTATGTGCCTTTAATTTCAAAACTGATGTGAAATATATATTTTTTTTACAATATTATGTATAGATTAAATAATGCCTGTCTATAAACTTTCAGAAGTGAAAGTTGTTAAAGAATTTAGAAAATCTTATAATATATCTATTAAAATAGTTATTACAATTAAACATATAAATAATAAAATCCCTATATTAGATACTCAAACGATAAAAGATAAAATACCCTCTTATCCTAACATTACGCTAAGTATATGTAATGTAAATAATGACATTATAGATAAATCGAATAATATATTAGAATTAGACAATTCTGAAAAATGTAAAAAAGATGATATATTAGAAATACCATCACCTATAGAATATGACAAACATTATGTATCTTTTATAATAATGTATCATTTCAATTATGGGTTTCGCACAACACCATATACTAATCAATGTCTTGTTGGTAATAATTTCTTGATAAAAAAGTCTAATATAACGCCTTGTTATTTAATAGAAAATTTTAAAGATTTTAAATATAAAAAATTTATTAGAGAAAAAATGTTAAAAGAATTCCGATATAAAAATAAATCTATACTTGCAATAAAATCAATAGGAGTATATAAAAATTTTCATAATTATATAGTATTACTTAAACCTACAGACAAACGCCATAATTGTTTTAAACAGTTAATTTCTACAACTTCTACAGATTATGTGTGGCGTCAATTGTATGATTACTATGTACCTCATAAATTAGGGGAGTATCAAAAAGAAATTCACTCGAAGACGCCTGATATAAATAGTGTGTATACTCATTTAACTAAAACAAGTAAGTTAGATATATTATTCACAGATGTACATCTGGAAAATAAAATTAAAATAATGGATATATATCTTACACTTATTAAAATTATTTAGGATAATTAATAATACTAAATAATTTTATTTCAATAATCTAATACAGCTAATTATGATATTTAGAATTAGGATTAACAAATGCGTGTGAAAACATAGTGGGATTTTTATAAATGTTATATGCTGGCAATTGGGATGAATTATTTGTAATAGAACATTTTTTATAAAGTTTAATTTGATCATTTATTCCTCTTGTGTCCCAGCTATTTAAATTATATTTACAAGGTTCTGTTACAGACTTTGTAAGTGTACTATTGGAAGATTGTTCATAAATAGGTAGCTTAGATAAAGGTGCTCCGAAATCAATGTCTTCTTGAATTGGATCTAAAACACCTATTTTTTGAAACTGCTTATACATATTTTCTTCGGGGGTATTTGTAACACTTTTTAAATTACCTATTTCTTTTAAAGTTTTTGATTCTGGTTGCAATGAATTAATATTTATAATACCTTTAGCTGATTTATAAAAGTTTAATACTAATTTAGATGAAGCCGATGTATCTACTGTATGAACAAATATCTGTACTAAATATTGAATATTTCCTTCAGAATCGATTATTTCTTCTATTCTATCAATTTCTAAAAGTTTTAATCGGTGTTCCCCTATAGTATTAATATTATTTAAAACTCTATTTATTGTAGGCTTAACTTCCTGTTTTATTTTATCGTTAAAACTACCTTTTCCATAACTATTATGTTTAGTAATTACTTTTATTTTTTGTGTAGTTAGCTCAACATTATATTGATCTAATGTATTATACAATGTCGATTCGGGCAACCCAACGTTATTTACAAATGTTTCCCAATTAAATGATGATAATAAATATTGTTTTAGTGCTTTTATTCGTTTTGTTAAAGATGAAAATTTTTGTAGTAGATTAGAATCAAATAAATAATATAAAATTACTATAATAGCAATATAACAAAAACCAATACATAGATAGGGCAATATTGTAAAATTACTTTTCATATTTACAATATTACAAGATAATAATTATTAATTTAATAAAAGTCTTAGCAATATTTTTATAGCAAGCAAGTCAATAATACTTTTTATTGGATTAAATGACGAACTTGCTTGTACTAAATAGGTATTCCATAAGTATTTACCGAATATTAATAATAATATATCAACCGTAATTATAGCTAAAAGTGTAGGTAATAAATTACGAATAGAGGGCCCATTACTTTCATTTTGGTCAAAATGTTCATTTGTTTGTAAAAGATTTGCATAAAAATTTTCTAATAGATTTGGCATATATATATATATATAGAAAGTTTTTTATAATGTCACTAATTATATATGATGTTTTAATGGGGTTTTCCTTTTAGTTCTAATATCGATTAAAATAGTTTTAATAGTTTCTTTTTGTATTTTAGAAATTCTAATTCTGCTTTTATAGTTTAAATAAGCATTCTCTATTTTACAAGCAGCATATCGTCTTCCTAATTTTAAATTATTATAATCAATATAATTACCCCATATCCATCTTGAAATTTCTTGTAACATTAATATGTAATTTTAAAATTAAAATTTAATAAAAAATTAAATTTTAGCATATTACCCCATTATATCTAATAATTTTAGGAGTTTTTAGGTGTCAAAAATATCTTAATTATAATATACGAAATATAATTAAGATTTCTATAAATATGAATTAACTATTATAAATAGTTAAAAAGATACATATATTCAATAATAGTTATATGGATAAACAACTAATCATTTACACGGATGGTGTTTTTGATATACCACATTATGGTCATTATAAATTATTTAAATATATTAAAGAATTATATCCAAATTCTTTCTTAATAATTGGAGTATCTTCTGATCAAGATTGTAAATCATATAAAAAAACCACTATATTAACACAAAACGAGCGAGTGATGACGCTTGAGTCTTGTAAATATATTGACAAAATATTGACTAATATACCTTGGATTATTACTCAAGAATTTATAGATAAACATAGTATAGATTATATTTGCCATGATGGGAATCCTTATCCCTGTGGTGATAATAAAGATATATATAAGGTGTGGAGAGATAAAGGAATATTAATAACAACCCCTAGAACTGATACAATATCAACTTCTAATATTATAGAACGAATTATCAGTCGTTCTAAAAAGATGCATCAAATGTAATAGATTCGTTATTTTGTGAAGATACATTTACATTAGCCAAACTGTATTCACTAACTCTTTTTTCAAAAAAATTAGTTTTATTTTCCATTGATATTAATTGCATAAAGTCAAACGGATTTGGGCTATTAAATAGTTTAGAATAACCTAACTGTACGATTAATCTATCAGCTACATATTCAATATATTGGCACATTAATTCGGCATTCATTCCTATCATTGCACAAGGGATTGATTCTGTTATAAAATTTTTTTCAATTTCAACCGCCTCTCTAACTATTTGATATATTGTTGTATCAGATAGTTTATTAACTAACATATGATATATTAATACGGCAAAATCTGTATGCATCCCCTCATCTCTACTAATTAGCTCATTGCTAAATGTTAATCCAGGTAATAATCCTCTTTTTTTTAACCAAAATACGGCACAAAATGATCCTGAAAAAAATATTCCCTCTACTACAGCAAACCCTACAACCCTCTCTGCAAATGAAGCATTATCGGGCGACATCCATTTAATAGCCCAATCTGCTTTATTCTTTACACAAGGTATTTCCTCTATAGCATTAAAAAGGTGAGTTTTTTCTGCAGAATCTTGAATATATGTATCTATTAACAATGAGTATACCTCTGAATGAATATTTTCAATAGCTATTTGAAAACCATAGAAGCATCTTGCTTCTGGAATTTGAATTTCATTACAAAAATTTCCTACTAGATTTTCAAGAACAATCCCATCTGAACCTGCGAAAAAAGCTATTATATTTTTAATAAAATATTGTTCGTTGTCTGATAATTTTTTCCAATCATCTAAATCTTTTGAAAAATCAATTTCTTCAGCTGTCCAAAAACTAGATTCTGCCTTTTTGTATGCATCCCATAATTTTTTATATTGTATTGGAAATAGGACAAATCTTCCAGGATTTTCTTTCAAAATAGGTTCTATAATAGTCTCATCTGTAGTACTTGTCTCATTTTTTTCAATAGACATATTATAATCAAACATTAAATATTAATGTCATTTTACTTTTAAGATAAAATTTGTTTAAGTAAAATATATTTATAATTTTCTAATAGTATAGTACAATGCCGCAATATATATTTGATTTAGATTTGACATTATACTCAAACAATGATTTTACAGAAACTGATAATGAAATTGAGTATTATAACTCATTTAAACCAAAGCAAAAGTTAGGTTCTATTTTAAAATCTATTAAAGGTCGTAAATATATTTTAACGAATGCTAACATAGCACACGTAGATGAAGTATTAGATAAATTAAAACTTAAAAATATTTTCGATGATATGATGTCAAGTGATGTAGCGGATTCATATAAACCCGAATCTAATATATATCATATTTCTAATCATGTATTTAATTTAGAAAAATATAAATCGGATGAGTCAGATCCTATATATTTTTTTGAAGATTTATCAGAAAATCTTAAAAAGGGGAAGCAATTATACAATTGGAATACGGTACTGATATCTCCAAATAAAGTTAAAAAAACTAAATATATAGACTATGTTTTTGATACCATAGAAAATGCAATGCTTTTTTTTAAACAGAAAGAATCTACAAAAAACAGGAAAGTAAAAAAAAAATTGATTACAAAATCTGTATAAAAGTAATGAATATATATACTATGCCTACACTAGAAATTCTATGCGACGAAAATGTTACTCACTTTTATACTGATCGCCAAAATCATACTGAAGATTCTGGTATTGATTTATATGTTCCAAAGGATATTAAATTTCGGCCTGGTGAAACAAAATTGGTAAATCTTGGGATTAAATCCAGATTAGTAGATACCATAACATATACAAATGATACAAATGAAATTCCTCACACTTATACACTTCCCTACTACCTATACCCACGTTCTAGTATATGTAAGTGCCCTTTACGTTTAGCAAATAGTGTTGGCATTATTGATAAGGATTATAGGGGGTATATATGCGCTGCTCTTCAATATGTGCCTACAGCACCTGTATTAGACTATTTACATTCTCCATTTGAAAATAATGCAAATAGTCTATCTGATTTTAATTATACTCTGCTAAAGGGAACAAGAATTGTACAAATATGCGAGCCTTCATTGAAGCCAATTAAAATGAATATTGTCACCTCATTAGATCAAACTAACAGAGGAGAAGGAGGCTTTGGTTCTACTGGAGAATAAGTAATTTAAATTTATTATAATAAAGTTAAAATCTTTTTTTATATTAGATAAAATATGGCATTACAAAAAATAAAACGTGATGCATATAATAGAAAAAAATGGTACAAAGAGTGTTTGCCAATGAGAAACATTGTCACTCCTGGAAGATGTAAAGCAGCTTACAAGTACGATAAAGAAGTCAGAGAATTTGTTGATAAAGAAATTGCTAAAAGTATTAATGATACAAAAACAAATCAACCAAAATTATTACAAAAAAGAATACAAAATAAAACACACCAAGAAATATATCCTATTAATAACCTCGATTTTGATTATAGAACAGCTATTATAAAAAATAAAAATAGATTTGCACTTGGTTTTACTAATAAGCCTACATTAGATTACTTATTTAGAGTTCCTTTTAAAATGGGTAAATACATGGATATTCTTGTAAAAGATGAATATCCTACTCGCAAAACAGTAGCTGGTGTAGATGATGTATTGGATGAAGATAAAGAGCGTAAACGATACAAAGATATATATTATAGGATGAATTATAATTATCCATATCCATCATTTAGAAAAGATTATCCAGAATGTCTTTATCCCACAACTGGAGAGCATTCGTCTTCTTATTTTATAAAAACCGGAGTCTGTAAAACCTCTATAGATACTAAAGAAGAGTGTGATAGAAAAAAATTTAAGTGGAACCCTAATAAAATGAGAGATACTAAAAACAATTCTAATAAATCAAATAAGAAAACAAAGCTAAAAGGTGCCTGTTTTAAACCAAGATTTACATATATAGATAACAAGGCAAGACCAATTTTTGGTAAAAAAGGGCTTCAGCCATCTATGTTAAATGATATAATGAGTATTACTCCAGATAAATTATATGAAATATTATCAGGAAACTCAGTTGAAGGAGGAGGTATTTTGCCTTGTGTGGAAGAATATAGTAATTATAACAAACCTTATAAAACTAAAAAACCATATTCTAAAATAAAATTAATATTTTTTTTAAGCGTTATTATATACCTTATTTATATTTTTCATTAATGGTTCTAATAACTATAGAACACTCGAGGCAAATACAAAAGTGATTACAATTTGGTAAAACTAAATTTATATTATTTTTATTACATACCATGCATATATCGGGGATTTCAAATATAGTCCCTTCTTCATTATTAATATTATTAATTTTCTTACATAAAGGGCACTCTATTTCAAATTCTTTATGCTCAATGTAATTACCATTCTCATCATTAGTATTCTCATCATTAGCATTTTCGTTATTAGTATTCTCATCATTAGCAATTTCGTTATTAGTATTCTCATCATTAGTATTCTCATCATTAGTATTCTCATCATTCGTATTTTCGTTATTAGTATTCTCATCATTAGCATTTTCATCATTAGTATTTGCATCAACAGTATTAGAATTTGTTAAGTCGCTCATTATATATATAATATTAATATAATACTTCTAATTTAAGTTAGTAATTAAATATTTTATTATATTAATATGACACGTTGTCCCTCTTTAAAAACACAGTGTAAGAATAATAAGTTAATCAAATCAGTTAAAAAATTAATTACACAATTATCATCAGACGAGGTCAAAGATCTTATACCTGTAACTAAAAAAGATTTAATTGAGATGCAAAAAGCATTAGATTTATATATTATTGAATGTAATAAGTGTGCAAGGAAAACTGGCAGTGATTATAAATGTATGAGAGCAGCAGCTCAAAATTTACAAAGGAGAATTCCTATATTTTCAAAAACAATATATCCTTGGAAAAATTATGACTGGAACTATAGCAATTACGTATCCAATAATTATATGCCTCGTCATACAGGAGCTACAAAAAAATCTACCATACAGGCTATGTATAATAATGTATTAGCTATAAGTACAGTATTAGGCGGATTGATTGATGATCCTATTCCTAATCATTTTTCAAGAGCAGCTATACGAAGTAGAAATAGCGACTATCCTTCTTTAGAAGATTGTGTAACTACTAAATGTAAAACAACACAAGAAATAGCAAATTCACTGAGTAGTCAATTAAACAACCCTCCTACAACAGATAAATTTTTAAGAGAGAATCCCGTTGATGGAAAATATT
>MDTG01068530.1_pt1 | contig 12550 bp, 9 predicted proteins | sample 811421 | NCBI WGS metagenome assembly MDTG01 (sample SAMN05326645, study PRJNA326480) | marine metagenome | isolation source: seawater | place: Pacific Ocean: South East | collected 2011 | reverse complement strand
TTGCATTTGCAGCAGATCTTGGTCAGGGTGATGAGCTTGATGAAATTAAAAAAAAGGCTATTGCAGCTGGAGCCACACAATCGCTCATTGGTGATCTGGTTAAGCCTTTTATTGAGGATTTTGCTTTTCCAGCAATTAGGTCTAACGCTCTATATCAAGGCAAATATCCTCTCTCAACAGCCTTAGCTAGACCATTAATTGCAAAAAAACTTGTTGAAATCGCAAGGAAATTAGATGCTGATGGAGTCGCGCATGGATGTACTGGTAAAGGCAATGATCAAGTTCGTTTTGATGTGACTATCGGAGCTTTGGCTCCTGATTTGAAATTGCTGACACCAGCAAGGGAGTGGGGTATGAGCAGAGAAGAAACGATTGCTTATGGAGAACAATACGGAATAGTTCCACCTGTAAGCAAAAAGAATCCTTATTCAATTGATTTGAATCTTTTGGGGAGAAGCATTGAAGCTGGACCCCTTGAAGATCCATTTGAGATGCCATCTGAAGAGGTTTTTGGAATAACATCATCAATAACTGATTCACCTAATGAGCCAGAAATTGTTGATATTCTTTTTGAAAATGGTAATCCAGTTGCAATTGATGGTGAAAAAATGGAGCCAGTATCTCTTATTAAAAAAGCGAATAGTCTTGCAGGAAAGCACGGTTTTGGACGTTTAGATATTGTCGAAGACAGAGTAGTTGGAATTAAAAGTCGTGAAATTTATGAAACACCTGGTCTGCTTTTATTAATCAGGGCTCATCAAGAGATCGAAAGTTTAACTTTACCTGCAGATTTATTAAATACTAAATTTAGGTTGGAAAGACAATGGGCTGACCTCGTTTATCAAGGTTTTTGGTTTAGTCCTTTAAAAGAAGCTTTGGATGGATTTATTAATTGTTCTCAAAATCAAGTAAATGGAACTGTAAGAATTAGGCTCTTTAAGGGTAATGCAGACGTAATTGGCAGAAAGTCAAAAAACAATAGTTTATATATTTCAGATATGTCAACCTATGGAAAAGAGGATAGCTTTAACCATCAATCTGCTAAAGGATTTATTTACGTTTGGGGTTTGCCAAGTCGAATTTGGTCTTTGATAAACAAATAACCAATTCTTTTGTTTTCTAAGTCCTTAAGTTGACTCCTTGCTTATTTCTTTCTTCTCTTCTTTATTGGTTGATTCGGTTTTCTCTTCAACAGGTTTTACATCTTCTTTGATTGTCTCCGCTTTTTCAGACTCGTCATCTTTAGGAGTGGTTTTTGGAGTTGGCAAAGGTCCATTTTGTTTAACTGTTAGGTAGCGAATAACGTCTTCACTCAATCTCATAGCTCTCTCTAAAATGGCAACTTGCTGACCATTGCCTTTGTGGCTTAATTGCACATATATACCTTCTTTATGCTTTGCAATGGGATAAGCAAGCCTTCTTTTTCCTCTCATTTGACTATCAAGAACATTTGTTCCCGATTTCTCAAGAATTTCATTGTATTTCTTTAGATGGCTATCAACTTCTTCCTCTGGAATATCCGGACGAAGAATGTACATGGTCTCGTAATAAGGTTGATCAGACATAGAAGTTCCGACGAGGACTGAATGGCTCATTTGAGCGACGGATTTATAATCTTATACTGAAGTGGTAACTTTTCACAATTGTATTTTTGTTGCTTCGCTGATTCCGGGCAGATTTGGCTCATCACCTCGACTGCAAGACCAGACACAATAAGTAATAATCGAAAAAAGACTGATTAACAACGTACTTGAAAAGGTCCTAATGATTAATGTTTTTTCAAAATAACTAAAGAAAATCTGGAATATAAAACTTAATATGATAATACCAATATTGATTAATAAAGATTGAAGCGCATTAAAGCGCAAAAAATAGGATACTTTATTATTTCTAACTAGTCCAAAAAAAATAGCTATAAATATTAATAAATTACCAAAAGGTATTTGTCTTTCAATTAAGATTATTGGGATTGCAGGTATTTGTATTATTTGAGTAAGAGGATATTTGTTGAATAAGTGGTTTCCAAAAGTTAGACAATCTGCCCATGGAAACATGTATAGAAGAATTGCTAATATTTTCCCTCCGAGTGAAGGCATAAGTTATTTTAGTTTTTATTAGATTAAACCATTAAATGTTTTTCTGCAGATGATTTCATTATCTTAATTGGAACGTCTTTGAAGCCACTCCAAAGTTGTATTGATAATGCACCCTGCTCCACAAGCATATCAAGACCATCTATAGTAAGACAATTTTTTTGTTTACCAAGCTTTAACCAATCCGTTGGCCTTGGAGTATAAATTAAGTCATATAAAATAGTTTTACTAGAAAGATTTTTCCAAGTTTCTTGTCCGAGAGGAATACTTCCTTCTTCATTGGTTTTGCTGTTCATACCTATTGGAGTTGCATTAACAATTAAATCTGCTTCTTCTATATAAGGTGTAACACTTAAATTTTTAGAATTTATACCATTAATTACCATATCGCTCTTCTGTAATAACTTTTGCATGTTTTGTATGAAAATATTTAATGAATTTTCATTGCGACCAATTACTGTTATTTTCTTTACATTAATATTATTTAAACCCATTACTACTGCTCTAGCACTGCCTCCGCACCCTATTACTACAACATTTTTTTTAATTAAATCATGGTGTTTTAATGGTGCTAAAAATCCCTCTAAGTCAGTATTTGCGCCAAGCCATTCATTATTCTCTTCTGGTATTAATGTATTAACTGCTTGAATATTATTTGCAATCAAAGTTAATTTGTTACAAGCTTTCAAAACTTCTTGCTTGTGAGGAATTGTTACGTTTAATCCTTTGAACTCTATTAGTCTTAAAGCAGTTGTTATTTGTTTTAAATTTTTTTTATCGCAGGGAATTGCTATGTAACACCAATCAAGTCCCATCTCTTCATATGCTGCGTTGTGCATGATTGGTGAAAGAGAGTGATTTACTGGTTGTCCAAGCAGTCCTACCAGATTAGTTTTTCCAGTGATGGTGATCATTTGTGCTGATGTTGATTCATAATCGTTAAGAGACTGTTCGGGAACCACGCCTCGCCTCATACAGGCATAACTGACGAGGATGTTATTCAAAGAAAGAAATTAAAGGAGCTACTAACTCATGGGGAAGGTTGTTGGAATCGATCTTGGTACTACAAATAGTTGTGTTGCTGTAATGGAAGGGGGTAAACCCACTGTAATAGCAAATGCTGAGGGATTTAGAACAACACCATCCGTAGTTGCCTACACTAAAAATCAGGATCAATTGGTCGGACAAATTGCTAAGCGTCAAGCTGTGATGAATCCTGAAAATACCTTTTATTCATCAAAAAGATTTGTAGGCAGAAGGGTAGACGAAGTTAATGATGAATCAAAGGAAGTAAGTTATGTAGTTGAGAAAGCAGGTTCTAGCGTAAAACTAAAATGCCCAATACTTGATAAACAATTTTCCCCAGAAGAAGTTAGCGCACAAGTTTTAAGAAAACTATCTGACGACGCGGGCAAATATTTAGGTGAAACAGTAACTCAAGCAGTAATTACAGTACCTGCTTATTTTAATGATTCCCAGCGTCAAGCCACAAAAGATGCTGGAAAAATAGCGGGCTTAGAAGTCTTAAGGATTATCAATGAACCAACTGCTGCTGCCTTGGCATATGGCTTAGATAAACAAAGCAACGAAAGAATTTTAGTTTTTGATTTAGGAGGAGGAACTTTTGACGTATCTGTATTAGAAGTAGGTGATGGGGTTTTCGAAGTTCTTTCTACTTCTGGAGATACACATTTAGGTGGTGACGATTTTGACAGAGTCATTGTTGATCATTTGGCATCTACATTTAAAGGAAATGAAGGTATTGATCTACGTCAAGATAAACAAGCATTACAACGATTAACAGAGGCTGCAGAGAAAGCCAAGATTGAACTTTCAAATGCTACTCAGAGTGAAATTAATCTACCTTTTATTACAGCCACACCAGAAGGACCTAAGCATCTTGATTTGACTCTTACAAGAGGAAAGTTCGAAGAATTAGCATCAAATCTTATTGATCGTTGCAGGGTCCCTGTAGAGCAAGCTTTAAAAGATGCAAAATTATCAACCGGAGAAATTGATGAGATCGTTATGGTTGGAGGCTCTACACGAATGCCTGCGGTTAAGGAATTAGTAAAGAGAGTTACAACAAAAGATCCAAATCAAACAGTTAACCCAGATGAAGTAGTTGCGGTAGGAGCAGCTATCCAAGGTGGAGTTCTTGCTGGTGAAGTTAAAGATATTTTGCTACTTGATGTAACCCCCTTATCGCTTGGCGTTGAAACTCTGGGAGGGGTTATGACAAAGATGATTTCAAGAAACACAACTGTTCCAACTAAAAAAGCTGAAACTTATTCAACTGCAGTTGATGGTCAAACTAATGTAGAAATCCACGTTTTACAAGGTGAACGTGAGATGGCCTCTGACAACAAAAGTTTGGGAACATTTCGGTTAGACGGAATTCCCCCTGCCCCTAGAGGTGTTCCTCAGATTGAAGTCACTTTTGATATTGATGCTAATGGAATCCTTAGTGTTACCGCAAAAGATAAAGGAAGTGGTAAAGAACAAAGTATTTCCATCACGGGTGCATCTACTTTGTCTGATAACGAAGTTGAAAAAATGGTTAAAGATGCTGAAATGAATGCTTCTGCAGATAAAGAAAAGCGTGAGAAAATTGATATAAAAAATCAAGCTGAAACACTTGTCTATCAAGCTGAAAAACAGATAAGCGAACTGGGAGATAAAGTTGATGAAGCTTCAAAAAATAAAGTTGAGGAGAAACGTATTAAGTTAAAAGATGCAACGGAAAAAGATGATTATGAATCTATGAAGTCATTGTTAGAGGAACTACAACAAGAGCTGTATGCACTAGGTTCTTCTGTGTATCAACAAGCAAATGCTGCTTCACAAGCAACTGAAGAATCCGCTACTGATAATAAAAACGATGGAGATGATGTTATTGATGCTGAATTTACTGAGACAAAGTAAATGAATATTCTTAATTTATAATTTATTCGTTCTCTATTTTATATCCAATCCATTCAGCACAAGAGGGAGCTAACAAAAATCCATTTCTATAATGACCTGAATTAATTAATAGACCAGACTCTAGTTCTTTTAAAATTGGAGATGGCTCGTTCATAGGGCGTGCCCTGAGTCCGCTCCATTCATACTTTACTGTTGCTTTTCTTATCCACTCTGGGGCAGTATCAGATATAGATAACATTTCTTTTTTAATTAAAAGATTAGGTTCAGTATTATTCTCGATAGTCGCACCCATAATCATTTGATTGGGATTCTGGGGAATAAAATTTATAGATTTATAATTTAATACTCCAGGCCAACTTTTCCAGTTGAAGTTTTTATGTTTTAATTCTAGTATACAAACTTGTCCTAATATTGGTTCTAAATTTATTTTATGTCCTAATGGCTCTATTAGTTTTTGTGATTCTAGAGCAGAACAAATCACTACGTAGTCTTGATTTAAACACTGATTATTTGCTAAATAAATGTTCCAATTTTTACGAACGGAATTGAAATTCTTATTTATTTTTATTACACTATCTTCTATTTTATTTACTTTCAATTTGTCTAGACTTTGCATTAATAGTTTTAATAATTTTATAGGATCTATTCTTCCATCTTCGTGAGAGATTAATCCACCTATTAATTTTTTTTCAAAAATTGAATTCCAAAATTCAATGGATTTTTTATCTAAAACTTCAATGCCATATTCTTTTTTCGATTCACTGATTTTAATCATAGAGAGATATTCTTTTTCTGAACTTGCTAATTTAATCAATGGTTTTTCTAATTTGATATTTGAGTTTGAATCATTTATTTCAATAAGCCATTCTTTCCATAATCTGATGCTTTCATTTCGTAGTGAAAAGGCTCTTCCTTTTGATCGTTTGTATATATTTCCCATCAGCACACCCAAAGAAGCTTGTGTGCCATTTTTTGGGTTTAAATTATTTATTTTTGAGTTGACTTTAGAGTCTATTAAATTTACTCTATATCCTTTTTTTGCTAAATGAAACGCAGTTGTAATTCCTGCTATTCCACTTCCAATTACTGAGACTTCAATTTCATTTTTTTTCGCTTTTTGACTATTCATTTGCACAAATCCAAATAAATTCGCTTGTTAATTTTTAGTGAGTGGTCTAAAAAAGAGAATAGTTTCAGAATATAGCTCGAGTGAGCACTAAAACAGTTATCTTGCAGTTTATTTGCCCTGACAGACCAGGACTTGTTAGTGATATTTCAAGTTGGATTGCAAGTAAAAATGGGAATATCAGACATGCTGATCACCATACAGACGCTGATGCAAGATTGTTTCTGAGTCGCATCGAGTGGGATTTGGATGGTTTTTTGCTTGATAAAAACCAGATAAATTCTGAAGTAATTTTACTAGAGCAGCGATTGAACGGAAAAGCAGTCTTGAGCTTTTCTGATGATATTCCTAATGTTGCAATATTTGTCAGTAAGCAGAGTCACTGCTTAGTTGATCTCTTGTGGAGAGTTAAGGCTGGGGAATTGTCTATGAATGTTCCTTTAGTGATCTCTAATCATCCCGACTTAGGGGATATTTCTGCAAGTTTTGATATCCCTTTTAAGCTTATTGAAGTAGAAAAAAATAATAAAGTTAGCTCAGAAACAAAAATTTTAGATTTAATAAACGAGTACCAAATTGATTTTGGAGTCTTGGCTAAATATATGCAGATATTAAGTAGTTCTTTTTTACAAAGTTTTCCCCATTTGATCAACATACATCACTCTTTTTTACCAGCTTTTAAAGGTGCTCAACCCTATCATCAAGCTTGGGAAAGAGGAGTGAAATTAATTGGTGCAACAGCTCATTACGTAACTAAGGACCTTGATGCTGGCCCTATTATTGAACAGACAATATCTAATATTAGCCATCGTGATGAAGTATCAGATTTAATAAGAAAGGGTAGAGACTTAGAAAGATTGGCTCTAGCAAGAGCTTTAAGATTACATTTAAGGCGACAAGTTATTGTTTACAGAGGCAGAACAGCTGTATTTACATGATTAATAATGTCTATTTTTTAAATTTTAAAAATAATATGTTGAACAATATTGGCTGGAACTGTTTTCAAATAGGAGTATTTTTTTTACCGTCAAGTGCTGTGATCTCTTATTTGTTTTTGCTCGTATCACTTTTTGAGGGAAGTTTCATTAGAAGGGATCTTTATTTGAAGGAATATTGGAATTATCCTTTATTGCTCATATCTTTTTTGATGTTAGTTAGTTGTATTCGCTCGCAAACTGCTTCGTTAGCTTGGCTTGGCTTATTTAATTGGATTCCATTCTTTTGGTGCTTTTGGGGTTTGCAACCATATTTGTTAACACCTGAAAGGAGACGAAAGTGCGCTTCTTGTCTTGTCTTGGGAAGTGTTCCTGTATTACTGACTGGCTTTGGTCAGTTATGGCTTGGTTGGGAGGGGCCATGGCAGCTTTTTGATGGATTAATAATTTGGTTTATTTCTCCAGGTGGAGAGCCTTTAGGTAGATTGTCTGGTTTGTTTGATTACGCCACGATTACAGCTGCATGGTTGTCGGGTGTATGGCCATTTTGTCTGGCTTCTGTTTTGCATCCTTATATTGTTGGAAGAAATAGATTGATTCCTTTAATCCTTTTGATTGGATTCGTTCTGGCTATGGTTTTAACTGATTCTAGAAACGCATGGGGTGCAATTGTTTTAGGAGTGCCACTAGTCTTAGGTTCAGCATCATGGAGTTGGTTAATACCTTTTATGTTTATACTTTTGCTCCCAGTTTTGATTGCCGTTTTACCATTTTTTGATTTTGGAATACAACAATTAGCTAGAAGTATTGTTCCTGACTCTATCTGGATGAGATTAAATGATATGAAGTTTGTTGATTCTAGATCTTTCGAATCAACACGTATTGGTCAATGGAAAATTGCAATTAATTTAATTTTTGAAAAACCTATTTTAGGTTGGGGCGCTGCCGCTTTTTCAATTATTTACCCTTTGAGAGTAGGTTTGTCTTATGGTCATACTCATAATTTACCTTTAGAATTAGCAATTAGTTATGGTGTATTAGCTTCTATTTTATTAAACATTTTCGTCTTTAGTTTATTAATCAGTTCAGCTTACTATGGAATAATTAGTAAGCTTCATGCGCGAAATGATTTTATTATTGATAGAGCGTGGTGGACATCAGCATTAATTCTTGTTTGTTTTCATGCGACAGATATACCAATGTTTGATAGTAGAGTAAATATGTTAGGTTGGATTTTATTAATAGGTCTTAGGTGTATTAGTATTAAACCTAATTTATCTGATATTTAATTAAAAAATTAAACTAAATCAATAAATCTCCTTTTTCAATATCAATTTGTCTTTCATAAATGGAATGTTCATTAAACACTCTAGCAGTTAAAAAGCTAGCGATGCATGTTATCAATAGAGGTTTAAGTATCAGCAGGTTTTTAGTTAAAGCAAATGCTAAGAACATTGCAGTAAGTGGGGTTCTAGAACATCCAGCTACAAACCCACCCATGCCTGCAAAAATATAGGTTGTGGGGACATGACCAGTGATTGACTCCACGCAAATACCAGTCGCCAAACCTATAGCTCCGCCTAGTGTAAGCATTGGGTAAAATAAACCACCTGGGGCCCCTGAAGCGGCAGCAAGACCTGAAGAAAAAAACAAAATGCAGAAAATGCTTATAGCCAGTAAGAAATCTGCATTTTCGTTAACAATAATTTTTTGCAATCCTTCTAAGTTATGAAAACTTTCTGGAATTATTGAGTACATAGTTCCAAGCAATAAACCTGATAAACTCATTCTCTGAATTATTTTATTTTTAAACCATTTGTTACCAATTACTTGCATCCTTAAAACATATTGACAATACATTTCAGCTAAACAACCTAGCAAAATTCCTAATCCTATTAAGTATAAAAAATCTATTGGAAAAAAATTGATGATTGGTGTATAAGCTCTTTCTAATTGGAAGCCTAGATTATAAATAAAGCCACCAGCTTTTTGGTCAAGTCCAATTGCTTGTAATACATCTGCGCAACTATCAGCCCAGAATGTTGTTACTACTACTAATAAAAGCACTACTGGTTTGGCGGAATTTAATAGTTCTTCTATTGCATAAATAAAACCTCCTATCGGAGCGCTAAAAACAGCTGCAATTCCAGCTCCACCACCTGCTGCGACTATGACTCTACGAAAGGCAATTGGTGCTTTAAGCCATTTTGCCATTTGCCAGGCAACTGATCCTCCCATCTGTACTGCTGGGCCCTCAGGCCCTAGTGGAAATCCACTGCCAATTGCAACTATTCCAGCAAACAGCTTGACTATGCCTACTCTTAATCCCATAGGAACTGGTTTATGTCGAAGAAAAGCAATGATTTGACTTACTCCTGCTCCTTTTGCTGCTGGAGCAAAATTTTGAACAAGTGACCCAGAAATTAATCCTCCTAATCCGCCTAATAGAGGAAGAACTACCCATCTAGGTAGATATCTAAGAATATTGGAACGGTAATTTTCGACTGTATATATTCCTGATTTAAATAATATTCCAGTTAATGCAGCTCCTAAACCAGTAAGGATAAGGGATAAGACAACTATTAGCCATTTCTTTTGGAGTAGTTTTGTTATACTTTCACTTGATATTTTGTGTCTTTTGTTTTGGTTGTTACTTTTCATTATTTAAATTACTTTCAGGTTTGAAAAATAGATGATTCCTCTTCTTTTGTTATTACACGGCCTTCATCAACAAAGTTTGGGATTTCATTAAAGTTTAAGTATCTGTATATTTCGTCAGTTAATGGGGAAACTTTTTTCGAGGCTATTGCAATGTATTCCTTTGGGGTAGGTATGCAACCTAATAAAGCGCAAACAGCTGCAAGCTCTGCACTTCCCAAGAATACTTGAGCACCTTTTCCCAATCTATTGTTGAAATTTCTTGTGCTTGTTGAGAAAACAGTTGAGTTGTCTTCCACGCGAGCTTGATTGCCCATACAAAGAGAGCAACCTGGCATTTCCATACGGCTTCCAGCTTTCTCAAAGATTTCGTAATAACCTTCTTTTTTTAAAATTTCTTCGTCCATTCGTGTTGGCGGACAGACCCACAACCTTGCGGAGTTTTTTCCTTCTCCTTCAAGAATTTTTGCGGCAGCTCTATAGTGTCCAATATTTGTCATACATGAACCAATAAAAACTTCTTGAATTGGTGTTCCTGCAACTTCGCTTAAAAGCTTTACATTATCTGGATCATTTGGACATGCTAAAACAGGTTCGTTTAATTCATTTAAATTTATTTCTATGATTTCGGAGTAATTGGCATTCATATCAGCTTTTAATAAATATGGTTTGTTCAACCAATTTTCCATCTCTTGAATTCTTCTGTTAATTGTTCGTGCGTCTTTATATCCTCTTGCAATCATATTTTTGAGTAAAACAATATTGCTTCTTAAATATTCACTGATTGTTGATTCTGAGAGTTGAATGGTACATCCTGCGCATGATCTTTCTGCACTAGCATCAGTAAGTTCAAAGGCTTGTTCTAATTTTAAGTTTGGTAGTCCTTCAATTTCTAATATTTTGCCGTTAAAAACATTAATTTTATTTGTTTTTTCTACGGTCAAAAGACCTTGTTGTATTGCCATCCATGGAATGGCATTAACTACATCTCTTAAAGTAACACCAGCTTGTAAGGACCCTTTAAACCTTACAAGAACTGACTCTGGCATGTCTAAGGGCATGGAACCAATTGCTGCTGCAAAAGCTACTACTCCTGATCCTCCTGGGAAAGATATGCCCAAAGGGAATCGTGTATGACTATCTCCGCCAGTACCTACAGTGTCAGGTAAAAGCATTCTATTTAACCAACTGTGAATGATGCCATCACCAGGTTTTAGTGCTACACCTCCTCTTTCAGCAAAAAAATCAGGAAGTTCTTTTTGGGTTTTTATATCAACGGGCTTTGGATATGCAGCTGTATGACAAAAACTCTGCATAACTAAATCAGCAGAAAAACCTAAACAGGCTAATTCTTTCATTTCATCCCTTGTCATTGGGCCAGTAGTGTCTTGACTACCTACTGTTGTCATAACTGGTTCACAACTTGTACCAGGAAGTACCCCTGGCAAACCACAAGCTTTTCCAACCATTTTTTGGGCTTGAGTAAACCCATAGTCTGAGGAAGGTGGTTGTCCTGGACGAATAAAAAGTTTTGAAGGAGAAAGGTTTAATTTTGTTCTGACTTTGTCAGTTAATGCTCTTCCAATCATTAGAGGTATTCGTCCACCTGCTCTGACTTCGTCAGTAATTGTTTGCGGTGTTAATTCAAACGTTGAAATTACTTCTCCTGGATTTGCATCATTTTTTGCTCTTCTAATTTTTCCCTCATAAGGGAAAATGGTGATGGTGTCGCCTGTTTTTAGGTTGCTTACATCACATTCAATTGGAAGAGCTCCTGAATCCTCAGCAGTATTAAAGAAAATAGGAGCAATTTTGCCCCCAATCACAACTCCACCCCCTCGCTTGTTTGGAACACAAGGGATGTCTTTTCCTGTGTGCCACAAAACAGAATTAATAGCAGATTTTCTAGAGCTTCCTGTTCCGACAACATCCCCAACATATGCAATTGGATGTCCTGATTTTTTTAATTTTTGAATAGTGTCTAGACCATTTGGAACTCGAGTTTCTAGCATTGCCAGAGCATGTAACGGAATATCTGGTCTGGTTGTTGCATGAGTTGCTGGAGAGAGGTCGTCTGTATTTGTCTCTCCTTCAACTTTAAAAACAGTTATGGTGATTTCTTTTTCTAGAGCTTTTTTGTTTGTGAACCATTCTCCATTAGACCAACTATTAATAACTTTTTCGGCATAAATATTAGTTTTAGATAATTCAAAAATATCATTTAAAGCGTCATAAACTAGGAGAGTATTACTAAGTCCGATGGATGCTGACAGTGCTAATTCTTTGTCTTTTGATTTGAGTATTTCAATTAAAGCTGCCACGTTATACCCCCCTATCATTGTACCTAAGAGTTCAGTTGCCTTTAACGGACTTACTAAAGGGCTTTTAGATTCTCCCTGTGCGACGGAGCTCAGCCAAGTTGCTTTAACATATGATGCTTGATCAACTCCTGGAGGAATTCGATTTATAAGTAGATCTAATAAAAAGGAATCTTCGATTTCTTTATTTTGCTTTTCTAATAATTCTGTTAATGCTTGAGTTTGTTCAGCATCTAAAGGAAGAGGAGGAATTCCTAATAACTCTCGCTCACTAACGTGTAATAAGTAGTTTTCTAGCATTTTCTGAGGTTTAAGAGAGGATGTGCTGTGAGTCAGTGATTAATATTTTCATTTTTTACAATCTCATGCTTCTTGAACAATCATTCAGATAATGCAAATTATTACCCCCTTTGACTGATATTTCTCTAATCTTATATCTATGATCACGCTTTAAATGTCCACCTCATCATATTTTTCAATGGTGGATAGCACCTC
>MDTG01034259.1_pt1 | contig 12550 bp, 9 predicted proteins | sample 811421 | NCBI WGS metagenome assembly MDTG01 (sample SAMN05326645, study PRJNA326480) | marine metagenome | isolation source: seawater | place: Pacific Ocean: South East | collected 2011 | reverse complement strand
ATAAACACTCAACTTTACCAGCGTTATCACTATTTTTATTTTTTGCTCACGGCTTTATAGTAAGGGAAAGTATAACTATCAGATCAGGCGTTGTTGCAAGCTTAATGTTAGTATTAATAACTAGTTTGTGTGAAAGAAAAAATTTAAAATTTTATTTTTATTTAATTGTTGCTATGGGAATACATTATATAGCAATATTAGGCGGATTATTAGTTTTTTTAAGAAAACTTTTTGCACCTCATTTGTATATTATTGTAATCACAATTACTTTTGTAATTTCAATTTTAGGATTTCCTAAATTATTGTTGGTTTTTTTAGGAGAAAAATTTCCAATAATAGATTTGTATTTAAACTCTTACTACGCAGACCCTGTTACTTTCAGAAATCCAAAGTTAATTCAACAATTTTTATTATCACTGTTTTTGATTTATATAATTATAAAATACAAAAAAGAGATTATAATTGATAATTTTTTAATACTTATTATTAACACTTATTTTTTATCAACATTGTTATTTATATTTTTTAGAGATTTCGGGATATTTGCTTTCAGATCTGCTACTATGTTTTCTGTTGTTGAGCCATTAATTATAGTCTTTATTATATCTAGATTATTAAAAAAGAAGGGGGCATGGTTGGTTTGTATTTTGATTGCTTCTCTTATTTTTACAGTTAATTATATGGTTTTCAATAGAAATACAATACTTACTAACAATGTAAATTCTGGAAAGACTTATAGCGACAGATTGAAAGAATAATTTGTAATTTTACAATGATAATTTTCTTTCTTATGACTTGATAGAAGTAATAAAATACTATTTTTATTGATATAATAAATATTTAATTTTATTAGAGATTTTGGATATATTGAAATATTTTACTTTACTTAACTTATTTATCATATATAGACTTTAAAAAAAAAGGATTTCCGATGAATTGCCTTATAATTGCAAGAAATAATAATAAAGATGATCAACACAAATATTTAAACATCATCAAAACAAAACTATCAAAATATTTTAAATCTATTTATGTAGATGAAAAGATCTTTAAAAACAAAGAAATTGACCCTAGCTTTTTGTGTTTTGATGTTAAAAACATTGATAAAAACAAAGATTGGTTAACTATAATATATGACGATCAATATTTTCTTGATCCTAAATTAGTTTCTTTAGGTTTAAAAAAGATTCAAAAAATTAATAGTGATATATATTCACAAGAACTCCACGTAACTTTACCTCTTGGAATTGGAATGACTTCAATTCGAACAGAACTATTGACACCTTTCAGTAAAGTTGATGACAAGGCTATAAATAATTTGCTAACAAATAAAAATAATAGCATATATTTTGATAATAAATTAGTTGATTTTAATCATGATTATATGTTTGATAGTACAAAAGTTGCTCACGACTTTAAGACTTTTCATCATCAACTAAATATAAAAAACATAGAATTAAGTTCAGTTTCTTGGGACTTAGAAGGATTTAATGATCTTATTAGAGAAAATAGTAACCTTCGAGATTTTTTTTCTATCGATGTTCATAAAAATGCTGTTTCAACTCCTGATGTTTGTTATGACATTCATGGAAAAGAAGTAAACTATGGCTTTGAAACTATTGAGGGAGTTTTTTTTCCGCAATACGTTATGTTTGACCTGACAAATCAATGTAATGCAAAATGTATTCATTGCCCTCAATCTCTTGGATTTGATGGAGATGACAATCCCACTTATTTGTCTAAATATTTTGTAAAAAATGTTATTGATGAATGTAAAAAATTTGGAACTAAGTTTATAAGATTTACAGGTGATGGTGAGCCATTACTTCATAAAGATATATGGGAAATATTATCATACTCTGCAGAAAACTCTTTAGCAAACGTTGGCTTAACGTCAAATGGATCTGGTCTAAATCAGAAAAATAGAGAAAAATTACTAGCAACAAATCTTGATATGATTGACATATCATTAGATGCTGCTACTGAGGGTACTTTTGCAGTTGTAAGGGTTGGTCTTGATTTTGAGAAAACTGTTAATAATGTTTTATCATTAATAAAAATGAGAAATGAAACTGGCAGCAAATTAAAAATTATGGTCAGTTTTGTTAAGCAGTTAGCTAATGAATGGGAAGCAACAAGATTTGAAAATTTTTGGACTAATAAAGTTGACCAGGTTTTAATTAGAGATCTAACTACAAATGTAAATATTAATAATGAGGCTAAAGAAAATGATAAAGATTTAGATAGATGGGCCTGTCCTCACTGGTTTAGAAGAACTGTTATTAATTATGACGGGCGTATAAAAGCTTGTCCTATCGACTGGAATGGAAAGTTGATAGCTGGACACTTATCTGATGGTTTTATTAACCAAAACTGGAACTCTTATTATTATTACTCTCATCGCATGCAACATTTGAATAATGATATAGAAGACACTTCTTTATGTAAAACGTGTAGGGATTGGAAAGGAACTCCTTGGTCTCTAGGTTATGAAAAAGTCGTAGAGAAGTTGGCGATTTAAATGAAATATAAAAATTTTTTAGTTACAGGTGCAATGGGATTTATTGGTTCTCATTTCTGTTCATTTTTATTAAAAAAAAATGTTAAAGTTATTGGTTTAGACTTGTCCCCAAATTACACAAAGCTTCTTGAACATGAAAATTTTACATTTGTTGGTGATTCAGTAAAAAACTATGATTTACTTAAATCTTTAATTTTGAAAAGTGATGTGATATGTCATTTTGCGGGTATAGCTTCACCAGATCAATATGTTAAATATCCTTTGAAAGTTGTAGATATTACTGCTTTGGCCAGTCTTAGAATTGCTGAAATGTGTCGGGGATTGGGAAAGCTATTTTTTTTCACAAGCACTTCTGAAATATATGGAAAAAATATTTCACTTCCTTTTTCTGAGGATGATGATCGTTTATTGGGAAGTACAGCAACAAATAGATGGTGTTATTCCTCATCCAAAGCAGTTGTTGAGCACTACTTGTTAGGCGCCAGTCAAGCAAAAGAATTATCATCTATCATAGTTAGGTTATTCAATGTTTATGGGAGTAGACTATCAGGTAGAGTTGTAAGTACATTTATAGAAAATGCTTTAACTAATAAAGATATTATAATACATGGTGATGGATTACAAACTAGATCATTCACTTTTGTTGAAGATGTAATGGAAGCCTTTTGGCTTTTAATTAATGCTGAACAAGCTAAGAACTCTATATTCAATATTGGAAATACAAAGGAAAACACTATTACAGAACTTGCTGAAACAGTTAAAAAATCAGCTAACTCAAAAAGTGAAATTAAATATATTCCACATCAAGAATTTTATGGAGGAAGTTATGAAGATATTCCAAGAAGAATACCAGATATTACTAAAATTAAAAATATTGTTAATTGGGAAGCCAAAACCAATCTAGAAGAAGGAATTAAAAAAATAATCGAACAAAGAGAATGATTAAACTAAATGCTTCATTACAACAAACCCTCTTTCCGAAAAATTGATTTTCAAAAGTTTGAAGATATCATTAGATCTGGAAATGTTACTCAAGGTAAATATAAATCAGCACTTGAAGATAAAATAAAAAAATATACTGGTGCAAGTTATAGTTGTGCTGTTAACAATGCTACTTCAGGTCTTACAATTGCTGGGATTGCCCTTGGTATAGGCCATGGTGACGTAGTATGGACAACTGCAATGACGTTTGTGGCGACTGCAAACGCTTTTCTGTGGCTAGGCGCAAAGGTAAAGCTGATTGATATTGATAGTCAAAATTATTTGATGGATACTAACCTGTTAAAATCAGAGCTTAAAAAAGCAAATATTTCTAATACCTTACCAAAAGCCTTGGTCGTTGTTCATTTTGGAAAAAGTTTAGTAAATTTAAATGAAGTACATAATATTTGTTCATTTTATGGAATTAGAATAATTGAGGATTCCAGTCAAGCCTTTGGAGCTACTGACAAAAAGTTGAAGCAAGTTGGTAATTGTAGTTTAGTTGATATTTCAATTTTAAGCTTTCAAGCATCTAAATCTATTACATGTGGTGAAGGGGGAATGGTTTTAACAAATGATCAATCTATAAGTAAAAAAATAAACACTATTCAAAATCAAGGTATAGATAAAACTAAAGTGAACGATAATGAACCATGGAGAAGCGAAATGACTCTCAATGGTTTTAATTTTAAAATATCAGAATTTCAGTGTGCTATTGCTCTTGATCAACTCTCTGATATTAATTTTTTTCTAAAAAAAAGAGATGTTTTAGCTAAAGCTTATCATTTAAACCTATCTTCTTTACCTTTGAAATTTCAAGGTAAAGGCGATGAAATCAAATCATCTAATCACTTAATGCTAATTTCGTTTGATTTTGATAAATTAAAGATTAAGAAAATTGATTTTTATAATCATATGTTAAAAAATAATATAAAATTATATTCTCATTACCTACCTTTGCACATGCATAAAAATCTAGAAAATTTGTTAATTAATTTAACTTCTTTAAAAGAGTCTGAAAATTTTTATAAAAACACATTTTCTTTTCCGATGCATGTCGACATTCAAAATGAGGATGTTGTATACGTATCTGATATAATTAAATCATATATTAAATAACCTTTGGATAGAAAGATGAGAAAAAAAGTTAAAATTGGAAATTTAGGTATTGGAGACGATGAGCCAGTAAGGCTAGTAGCTGAATTAGGTGTAAACCATTTAGGTGACCATGGTAGAATGAAAGATATGATTGACGCTGCAATTGATTCTGGAGCTGATTTTCTAAAATTTCAAACATATAATGCAAGCTTAAGATATGACCCTAAAACGAATCCAAAAGGAGAAGAATTTATTGATTTAGTAACTAGGTGGCAATTTGATAAAAAAACTGAAGAAAAGATATGGGAATATGCTATTTCGAAAAAAGCAAAAATTTTTACATCACCTTTTGACAAACCAAGTGTCGAACTTGGAGAAGAACTTGGAAGTTTAGCGTATAAAGTTCCTGCATTTGAAATTGTTAATACTAAATTATTATCTTCTATAGCTGAAACTAGAAAACCTGTAGTAATAAGTAGAGGCATGGCAACAATGGATGAAACTGAGGCTGCTGTAGAATTATTTGAAAAAAAGGGTGTTGAAGTTATATTATTGCATTGTATTTCCTCATATCCAACTATGCATTCAGACAGTAATCTTTGGATGATACATACACTTAGAAATAAGTTTAATATACCTATAGGACATTCAGATCATACTAGGGGAATTGATATTCCAATCTTAGCAGTCGCTGCAGGTGCAAGAATTATTGAAAAACATTTTACCATTAACCCAAAACTAAGAGAATCAGACAATCCGTTTTCAATAACACCAGACGAATTAAGAATAATGAGGTTTAATGTTGATAATGTAGATACTTACATGGGACAAAAAAATATTACAATTGTAGATGCTGAAAAATTTATGGCAAGTTTTAGACGTCAATCGTAACGTATTAAGATGATTGTATTCAGAACCAGATCAGAGGGTAAATACGGATGGGGAAATCTGGTAAGATTATCATGGATAGCGACATATTTAAATCAAAAAGAAAATTTTAACTGTTCTTTTATTATAGAAGGCGGAAATAAAAGTGAACAGTTTATCAAGAATTTAGGTTTAAATTTATTAGCCTGTAGAAAGAATATCTCTATTAACGCAGAAATTAATTTATTAAACAGCCTAGATGAAAGAGCTAATATAATTGTTGAGATGCTTGACTTTAAATACGAACATCAAAAAATCCTAAAAAAAAACAATTTTAAAGTTATTTTGTTAGATGATCTTTTGGAACAGAGATATGCTGTAAATGCCGTGATTTGCGGGCAGGAAAATTCAAAAGTTAGACCTGAAATTATTAAAGAAAAAAAAACTAACTTCTACTACGGATATGAGTACTTCCCAATTAATCCAAGCTTAATTTCAAATTTAAAATTTGAAAAACATCCAAAAAATAAAAAAAATAAAAAAAAAACTATTGGCGTTCTACTAGGAGGCTTGTGTTATGATGTACCTCTTTTAAAAATCACTAAATCATTGATCAAAATTCAAAATGATTTTGATATTATTGTTGTGACTGGTGTTGCAACAACTAACCAATTAAGTAACAATTTAAAAAAATTAATTCCCTCTGCTATTTTCTATAATTCTGTTAATGTAGAAAATTTTTTTCCTAAATTAGATTTCGCAATAGTTGGAGGGGGATATACTAAAATAGAATCTTATATCTATAGAATTCCATCATTAGTAATATCAACTCAGTATCATCAAATACCACTTGCAAAATTTTTTTGTAAGGTTACTAACCAAAATTATTTAGGTCATTCAAATTATATTTCATCAAAAGTTATAGAAAAAAAAATAAAAGAATTAATTTCAAATAAATTTAATAAAGTGGATTATTCATTACGAGATATTTTCTTTAATAGTTTTAAAAACACAATTTCTGTAATTAAAAAGGAATTTCAAATATAATACAATTACATTATTTTTTACAAATAAATCTGTTCTAATCAAATTACTTTGAAATAAATAAATTTTTGCTATCAACTATTTTACAAAGTGTTAGGAAACAAAGAAAGAATGACGACAATATCTATATTACAACCCCATTATTTACCTTGGACTGGATATTTTAACTTAATTGCAAGATCTGATATATTTGTTTTTTTAAATGATGTTGAATTTACAGTTGGTGAATGGAAAAATAGAAATAAAATTAGAAAGACAAGTGTTTCCAAAGATACTAAGTGGCTCTCAGTACCTGTGGGAAGAAAAAACCACTTTTCTCTATTAATGAACTGTGATATTGCAGACCAAAATAATTGGAGAGAAAAACATTTAAGAAGTATCTATGAAACTTACAAAAAAGCTCCTTTCTTTGAAATGTATTTTTTTGAGATTGAAAAATTGTTAACCAATAGAGATTTAAACATATTATCTCACTTAAATATTAAATTGATTGATCTGTTTTGTACATTTTTTAGTATTGATACCAAAAAGGTTTTGAGTTCAGACTTAGACTGTGAAGGAGATAAGCATTCGAAACCGCTTATGATATGTAAAAAATTAAATTGTGATAGGTATCTTGCTACTAGCAAAAGCTCTGAATATATAGAAATTGAAGAATATGAATTAAATAATATTTCTGTGGAATTTCAGAATTTTAATCACAAAAATTACGATCAATTTTATGATGGTGAAAAGTTAGAACCAATCAATTATTTAAGTGTTTTAGATTTATTATTCAACCAAGGTCCCGAAAGCAAAAAATATATAATTTAACTTTAATAGTATACAAATTTAGAAATTTAATTTATTGTTTTTTTTTTCTTAATTTAACATAGAGGTTATAATGAATAAACCACCAAAACTTTTTGTAACTGGAACTATGAGGACGGGAGGATCCTTGCTAATTAATCTTCTGTCAGCACATCCAAAATTATTAATTCTTAATGAAAGAGTTCATTTTTTTAGATTTGTTTATGGAAGATATGATCCATTAAACTATGAAAATCTCGACTATATGTTAAATGATCAAAGACTTAGGTTAAAATATAGAAAAGGCATCGACTTACAAGTAGATTTGTTAAGAAAAAGAATAATAGATCTTGGAATTTCATATAAGAACATTTATTCTGTTATGATGGATTATTTTAGAGAAGAATCAGGTAAAGAAATTTGGGGAGAATTTGCTGGTTTACAATGGAGAGAGGTACCAATATTTCTTGATTTTTTTGAGGAGGGAAAAGTTATCCATACATACAGAGACCCTAGAGGGGTATTTGCGTCTTGGAAAAAACTTAGTTCAATTAAGAACAATGCTTATTTAAATTGCTTATTTAATTGGGTGGACTCTACCAACCATGTTAAAAAATACAAGCGTGTTTTAAGTAGTGAGAAATATTATGCTAACAAATACGAAAACATTATGAATGATCCCAAAACATATGTTTCAAAGCTTGTAGAATTCATTGGTGTTGAAGTAGATGATATTTTATTCTCTCCTGAAAAATGGGCAGATACTTTTAATCCTCAGCTTGTTACAGTACCAAGATCTGCTCATGATGGTGATGGAATACTTGGATATAGTACAAAAAGAGTAGACAATTGGAAAAAAAATCTCGAGGACTGGGAAATTTGTTTAGCTGATTATATTTGTGGTAAAAATATGGAAATGCTTGGTTATGAAAGAGTTTACAATGATATAAGTGAGAATGATCCATTACTCAAAAAAGCTATTGAAGAAATTAAGAAAAATAACTTTGTATTTAAAAACTTTCAAAATTTTATTGCTACTGGCGAAGGTATCAACAAATATCCTATGGAACCTACTGATCCAAGAAGTTGGGGACAGAAGGCTAATCCAAGCCACTGGTTTATTGAATCCGAGGAAGGTAAAGCATATTTCCAAGAATTAGCTATTTCTTCAAAAGAAATATTAGAAAGATATCTATAATTATAGCTTTTGATTATACTTTTCAAAAAAAACTTTACTTGAGGCAATAAAATTTGGGTTTCTTATACTTTCCTTATTAAACTTAATTTCATTTGTGAATTCATCACTGATACAACCGTTTGCCTCAAGTAAAATAATGTAACCAGCAGCAATATCCCATTCAGATGAACCAACAAATCTAGGATATGCGTCCGCCACTCCTTCGGCAACAAGGCAAAACTTAAGAGAACTTCCTGCATCAGTGAGTTGATATTTTCCAAAATTCGACAACCAATTATCTAGTTCTTTAGATGGATGAGATCTACTAGCGACAAATTTCAAGTCTTTAATTTCGCTTTTACAAAAGATCCTATTAGTGTCATTAAAAAAGTTAATTTTCTTATTGTCATTTTTAAAAACATGTTTAAAAGAACCGTATCCTTTTTGTCCATAGTACAAGGTTTTTAGTGCAGGAATATATATTACACCCAATTTAGGAATATTTTTTTCTATAAGCGCAATATTAACTGTAAACTCGTCATTTTTTTTTAAAAATTCTTTTGTACCATCCAAAGGATCAACTATCCAATAACTTTGCCATTTTCTTCTAGTTTCCCAACTAACCTTAGAACCTTCTTCAGATAATATATTATAGTTACTAAAAGATTTTAATCTACTTTCTATTATTTTATTTGCTTCAATATCTGCTTGTGTTAGGGGAGACTCATCATCTTTTAATTTAAAATCGCTATTATCATAATATGTTAGTATTTTTTCTCCAGCCTCAATTGCTGTTGACACAACATTTTCAATTAAGTTTTTCATCTGTCCTCATTTTCATTATTTAAAGTTGAATATTGATATGATCGCCATATATGTGGAATTAAGTAAAAATTAAATTTCTTAATTTTAACTATTCTATTTTTATAATAAACAAAGTAATTGTTATAGACAAATAATTTGGTATTTATGAATTCTTTATTTTTAATCATATTGAGAAATTTTTCATCATTAAAAACATGTATTTTACATATGTTTTCTTTAACATCGATGTTTGAGTTGGAGATTATAAAATTTGGAAAATAGTCAAAGAACTTGTCATGCCAATTATTTTTTTTCAGCTTTATTTTTTTTGATTTTAGAGTTAAGTCGTCAGCCTCAATAGGCGGCCAAAAAGTTACTTTCTTTATTATTACACTAAAAAATAATTTTAAATAATCTGATTGCTCTAAATTAGAATATTTTTTCATTATTAGGAGATTAAATCTATGGTTATTTTTTATGCAATAAAAAATAATTTTTTGATTTAAATTTTCAAATTTTAAATAGACTTTATCATTTTTAAATTTTTTTATTTGATTATAACAATCAAAAATAAAATCTGCACAATTGTGGTTATTTATAAACTTAAATTCTTTACTTAAGTTTTGTTTGCAGAAGTCTAATAATTTTGGATCATTGACGAAGATTTTGAAAAAAGAAAAAGATTTTATTATATCTAGATAGTTATAATTTTTGAACTTTAGATTTAATTTTTTAAAAATATTTTTTACTCGATTATAATCGTCTAGAGTATCAATGCTAAAACTAGTATCCGGAAAAAAAAATTTTTTTTTCGAAATAGGGTAAGAAATTTTAAACAATTTTGGGTTGTCAAAACAAAAGTTTTCAACATGCTCTTTGTAAATTTCGTTTTTGGCTTGAGAAAAAATAAGATTTAAAGTTTTAGTATTCATGATTATAGGTGCAATCCCAAAAATTAAATTACTTGGTTTTAAAACACTAATTAAATCTAAATTTTGATTTATAATTTTTTTAATATTTAATTCAATCAATTCCACAGATGAAAGAGGATTTTCACAGCAATACCTCACCACAATATCTGGATAATTTTTTAACTCTTTACAGGCTAAATAGAACCTTTCAAGAACATTTTTTTCTGATCCTCTAAAAACTTTAATATTATGTTTTTTTGCAATTTCTACAATTTTGTCGTCTTCCTGCATTGTTGTTGTAGCAACAATTTTTTCGTCAACATATTTTATGTTTTGAAGTAATTTAAAGTTAATTGATAGAATACTTGTTTGTTTGATTTTTTTAAAAAGTTTTGATTTTAGTCTTTTTGAGTTAGACCTTGCAAAAAAAACAATTGCTATTCTTTTTTGTTTATACATTACAATTCTTAATGAAAAAATATAATAAAATTTATTTGTAGATAATAGTTATATATTCAATATTTAAAGATTGTTCGAGAAAGTACAAGTGATTTATTGAATTACATATTTAAATAAATAATTATTGTTTCCTTTAATTATGTTGATTTAAAAATAAGTATGGTCTAATTATTATCTAAATTTTCCATTATATATTTTTGGTTTATAGATATGTATGAATTATTCAATGTAGAAGTTAAAGCTTATTTTTTTGAACTTAATATTTACAAAAAAATAAAATAATTATGCAAGTTTATATAATATGCTCAAAAAGATGGGTTTCACGAGTAAATAAAAACGATAGTTCACCAGCTTTTTTAAATTCTAATATTGAAAACAATCTCTCGACGGTAGACTTAATGATCAGGACAATGAATTTTTCATTATCAGACGTTTATCTTATTGGTGGATATCATATTGAAAAACTAGTTAAAAGGTTTAGCGGATTAAAATTTCTTTACGAAGATAAATGGACATCTAAAAATTGGTCTTTTTGTCAGGAAATTTTAAATAAAGCTAACAAAGAAGAGATCTTATTTATATCTAGTGAAATTATATTTAACGATCCATTTGTAAAATTATTAAAATCAAAATTAAAACAAAAAAGATCATTTATTTGCACAGTCAACAAAAACAATATTGACGAATTAGAAAAAAAACAGTTTTCATTTGAACAAAACGGGCATGCAAGTCGTTTTGCAGGTATAATATATTTATCAAACAATAATTTTCCTAAACGATATTCAAAAACTGATAATAAAAAAATCATCAATTTTTTTGAAATTTATATGTTATCTAATTTGTCAAATAAATTGTTGTCTTTTTTTGAAGTGTTGGATCTAAGGGATACTTGGGAAACCATTTTCAAAGATAAAGCGCTAGCTAAAAGTCTTCTTGGTACTAAAGCTGAAACATTAAATCGTTTGAGACCTCTAGTAAAAAAATCAAAGTTTCTACCCACTTTATTATTTTCTGTTTCAGATTGGTCTAAATCTCAAGACCACATATTACATCAAATCAGTAATTTTACATCTTACAATAATATTGTAATTAGAAGTAGTACCAACATTGAAGATAGTTGGACGTCATCTCACGCTGGTGCATTTAATAGTTTTTTAAATATTTCTAAAAATGAAAAGCACATTGTAATTGATGCCATAAATCAAATTATAAATGGGTATAAAAAATCTAAAGATTTTTCAGATAATTGGCAAATACTAATTCAACCACAACAAAATGATATTAAATTAAGCGGTGTATCTTTTACAAGCTCTGTATCTTCTGGTTCACCATATATTGAAATCTATTATGATGATTCTTCTCAGTCGACAGATAGTGTCACAAGTGGGACAGGTAAAGACACAAAATCTATTATATTATTTAAAAAATTTGCACATAAGTTGTCCATGGGATGGGAAAAAAAATTAGTTTTAGCTTTATTAGAAATAGAGAGGTTAATTTCTTATGACAAGCTTGATATTGAATTTTGTATACCAAACAAAGGTCTTCCAATTATTTTTCAAGTAAGACCTATTACTGGTTTCTTTGATGAAGGATACAATGCCAATGAGTTTGAAGAAAGAGTTATTGGTTTAAGTAATTTTTATAAAAAAATCTCAAGTTATACACAATCAAGCGATCTCTTAATTTTAAGTAATACGTCAGATTGGAACCCAGCAGAAATGATCGGGGAAAATGTCGCTTTTTTTGAAAAAACACTTTACGATTACTTAATTACAACCTCTACATGGTCAAAGAGTAGAAAATTATTAGGTTATAACTTTGATCATAACAGTTTTGATTTAATGTTGGTCTTAGCAAATAAACCATTTATAAATGTGAATAAATCATTCAATTCCT
>MDTG01012972.1_pt1 | contig 12550 bp, 9 predicted proteins | sample 811421 | NCBI WGS metagenome assembly MDTG01 (sample SAMN05326645, study PRJNA326480) | marine metagenome | isolation source: seawater | place: Pacific Ocean: South East | collected 2011 | reverse complement strand
GCCTTATCAAGGCAAGGGTGAAACGGCGAGGTAAGAGCTCACCGGTTTTTTGGTAACAAAAAACGCATGGCAAACCCCACTGGGAGCAAGGTTAAATAGGGAAAACAATGTGTGAAAGCACTAAAAACGGTCTTTCGTTAGTTTTCCGGGTTAACCGCTTGAGCTCAAATGTGAATTTGAGCCTAGAGAAATGACATCTTCAATGACAGAACCCGGCTTATAGATTATCTGGCTAAATCATAGCTAAGATGTTCTACTTTTGTACTTTTAATAAAATATAAACTTATTGACTAATTTTCAAAAACCCATACTATCCCAAGAAATCCCATAAAGGAGGGTAGATTGGAAAATATAGGTACTAGTAGTTTTTTTATTAAAAATGTTTTTATCAAGTTACGAGAACAAAATAGACAAGAAGGGACGTGTGTCAGTGCCAGCTACATTTAGATCTCATCTTAACTCTATGGGCTACAATGGGTTTATAAGCTACCCGTCTTTTAATCACCCTGCGCTAGAAGCTTGCTCACAAGACAGAATCGAAAAACTTTCAAATACTATAGACTCACTTAATCCCTTTGAAGAAAAAAGAGACTTTTTTGCTACATCTATTTTATCTGAGAGTGAGAATTTACAATTTGATACAGAAGGTAGAGTTTCTTTATCTAAAAAATTACTTAATCATGCAAAAATCAGAAACAGTGTTTTGTTCGTTGGCCTTGGAAAAACATTTCAAATATGGGAGCCAAATAACTTTAATAAATTTAAAACAGTAGCTAGAAAAAAAGCTTATCAAAATAGATCGAGTTTAAAATGGGAAAATAAAAACAAGGGAGAGTTATCATGAGTATAAATATTGGTGGAGGAGAAGTAAAAGAATTAAAACCTAGAATATTAGTTCTAGGTGTAGGAGGTGCTGGTGGAAACGCTATTAATGCTATGATTGAAGCCGGTATGGAAGGAGTAGAATTTGTAGCAGTAAATACAGACGCGCAAGACTTAAAAATGAGCAAAGCCCAAGCAAAAATTCAAATTGGTATGAACCTAACAAAAGGTTTAGGTGCCGGAGCAAAACATGATATTGGTCAAGCTGCAGCGGACGAGTCTTTAAACGAAATTGCAAATTTTATGCAGGGTGCAAACATGGTTTTTATAACCTCAGGCATGGGAGGTGGAACAGGAACCGGAGCCTCACATGTTATAGCAAAAGCCGCTAGAGAATTGAATATTTTAACTGTAGGTGTAACAACTTTACCTTTTTCTTACGAAGGACCTAAAAGAATGAGAAGAGCAATGGAAGGTTTAGAACAATTCAAAAAACATTTAGATACTGTCATAGTAGTACCAAATCAAAATCTTTTTAAAATTGCTAGTGAAACAACTACTTTTGAAGAGTCGTTTAATTTATCAAATAACGTTTTAAAACACGGGGTGCAAAGTGTTACAGATTTGATGGTAAGACCAGGGATGATAAACCTTGATTTTGCCGATGTTGAAACAGTAATGAGTTCCATGGGTAAAGCTATGATGGGGACTGGTGAAGCAGAAGGTGAAAATAGAGCTATGACAGCCACAGAGATGGCTTTAAACAATCCTTTGATTGATGAGTACTCTCTTCAAGGAGCTAAAGGTTTATTAATCAATATTACAGGAGGCAACGATCTAAAATTATTTGAAGTAGATCAATCAGTGAATAAAATTAGGGCAGAAGTTGATCCAGATGCTGAATTAATTTTTGGAGCGATCAAAGATGAGAGCATGACAGGTAAAATTAGAGTATCAATAGTTGCGACCGCATTAGATGGCCACAAGACTGAAAGTAATACTGTTTTAAATATGGTTTCCCGCATTCAAAATAGAAATAATGGTTACTCTGAAAATTTATTTTCTCGTAATTCAAGAGTTGAAAATAATACATTAAGTTCAATTGACGGTGCAAATGCTTTAAAACTTGATGAGAGTTATGAATTAGAGGAAGAAAATAATTCTTTAAATAATTTTGAAAACCAATCGAATAATCAAATTTCGGAAGAGGCTACATCTAACTACAACCAACAAGTAGGCAACGTTTCCGACGGCGTTTCAATCGAAAGTGCATCTTATATAGAGAGCAATAATCTTGAAGAAGCAAAACACTCCATAAATGAAATAAATGAAAATGAACATGAATATACACCAGAATTATTTTCTGAAAGTCAAAGCTATCAATCAGACGATGCTCTAGAGCCCCATGATGACGAAAACAGAGATAACCAAGAACTATTTGACCAGGATATTAATGAGGGGGAAGATTTTGAAATTCCTGCATTTTTAAGAAAACAAAAGTTTTAATGAATCAATTTTGGTCTCATGAACAATCAAAATACATCACTGGAATTCTCCCATTTTCCAGTGATGTTGAATGAGGTTTTAAAAATATCTTTACCCTCCTCCAAAAAAAAAATTATAGATTGCACTTTTGGCGGCGGAGGTTATTCGAAAGCTATTCTCAACCTTTCTAACGCCACAGTTCAAGCAATTGATAGAGATAAAAAGGCATCATTAATAGCCAAGAAATTCGAAATAAAATTTCCGAAAAGATTTAAATTTAACAGAATAAAATTTAGTCAACTAGATACTATCTCTGATGAATTCGTAGATGTAGTAATATTTGATCTAGGTCTATCATCTATTCAATTAGACGATTATGAAAGAGGTTTTTCTTTTAAATCTAAAAAAAAATTAAATATGACAATGGGTCTGAATGAAATAACAGCTCTAGAGGTAATAAATAGTTTTAGCGAAACAGATCTTAAATTAATAATTAAAATTTTAGGTAACGAACAAGAAGCGTCTAAAATTGTAAAAAATATAATAAAATTTAGAAATACAAAAAAAATTATCAACACAATAGACCTTGTAAAGATAATTGAAAAAAGCAAAAAAAAAAATTATTCAAGTAAAATAAATCCTTGCACAAAAACTTTTCAGGCTTTAAGAATATTCGTTAATAAAGAAATTACAGAATTAATACATGGCGTTATTAGCGCAACTAAAAAATTAAAACCAGGTGGTAAAATTTTAGTTATTAGTTTTCATTCTTTAGAGGATAGAATTGTAAAATATTTTTTTTCCAATTTTTCTAAAAATAAATCAAAACCTTCAAGATACTTACCAGATAGCAAAAGTTTAGATAATTATTTATTCAATTCATACAAAAATAAAGTTTTTATTCCATCAAAACTTGAGATAGAAAAAAATCATAGGTCTAGATCAGCAAAATTAAGATTTGCTGTAAGAAGTAATAATAGATTTGAGTATCCACATGATTTGATTAAAAAATTTAAAAGATATTTAGATTTAGAGGCAATTAATGTTTAAAACAAAATTAATAATATCTATTACTACTTTAATTACTTTTTTAGTAACCACATCAATCATTAAAAACAAAACTCGTATTATAGAAAAGCAAATGTTTAATTTAAATATTGAGATACTAAATAAAAAAAAAGATATAAATGAGTCCCAGCTTGATTTTTATTATTTAACTTCTCCAGCAGAAATCGAAAATAAATTAAATTTGATAGGATTTAACGATTACCGTCCAATAAAATACTCAAACATATTTTTTAATATCACTGATTTTACAAAAATGAATAGTAACATTTCAAATATAAAAAATTTAAATGAAAAAAAAATCAAAAATAAATAGAAATTTAAATCAAACAAGTTTTTATTTTGAGGATTATTTAGAAACAAATAAAAAAAATAAGATTTTAAAAAAATCAAATAATTTTCAGGATAGAATTTATCTATTATTCTTTTTCTTTTTTTCTTTAATTTTAATTTTCTCAATCAAAATTATTCATATTTCGTTAAATGAAAAAAATATTTTTAATTCTGAAAAAAAATTCTCAAAATTTTCCCTTATTAGGAGAGATATAGTTGATAGAAATGGGGTGATAATCTCAAGAAATATTAATACTTTTCATGCTGCAATAGACCCTAAATTAGTAAAAGATAAAAAAAAATTACTTATTAAATTAAGAATAAATTTTCCCGAGCTTCAAATAAATGAAATTAAGAAAAAATTAAAAGAAAAAAAATATTTTAGAATTAAAAAGAGAATTGATCAAAACGAAAAAGAAAAGTTTTGGGCTTTAGGTGAAAAAGGTATTAAATTTGAACCGTTTCAAGCTAGAATGTATACCCATGGGAACTTATTTAGCCATATTGTTGGACAGGTCGATTATGATAATTATGGAATATCTGGTTTGGAAAAATATTTTGATAAAGAATTGAAAAATAAAAATCTAATAGATCAACCTTTAACATTAACTTTAGATAGCAATATTCAATACATTATCAATAAGGAATTAAATCAAGCGATAAAAATCTTTGATGCCTCTGGCGGCGGAGCTTTATTAATGGATGTTAATAATGGTGATATAATATCTCTAGTTTCTTTACCTAATTTTAATATAAATCAAAGAGCAACCATTAAAGATGAAAAATTTATTAATAAAATTACTAAAGGCGTATATGAGCTTGGTTCTATATTTAAAACTTTCACTGTTGCATTGGCTTTAGATCATAAATTAGTAGACACTGATACAATAATTGAAAATATTCCAAAAAAAATCAAATGTTCTATCCACGAAATTACTGATATGAAAGAACATCCAAAAAATTTATCCGTTGAAGAAATTTTAATTAGATCTTCAAATGTTGGCTCTGTATTTCTTGCAAAAAAAGTTGGGGAAGACAATTTTAAAAAATTTTTAAAAAAAACTCGGCTTACAAATAACCCCACAATTGAGTTAGAAGAGCTTGGCACACCTCATCAACTAAAGTGGAATAAATGTAAATTAGAAACTATATCTTTTGGTCATGGTATTACTACCACACCTTTACAAGCTACGGCTTTGTATGGGGCAATCAGTAATGGCGGAAAATTAATTACACCTAGTTTGATTAAAGATAGAAAAAATATAAAATCTACGAAAATAATTTCAACTGAAACAAGTAATAAATTAAGTAAAATTTTAAGAAAAGTTGTTACAAGTAAAAATGGCACAGCAAGTCTAGCTGATAAAAATGGGTATTATGTAGGAGGAAAAACAGGAACAGCCGAAAGTTACGGAAAAAAAATTAAAAGAATTAATACTTTTATTTCAATTTTTCCTACTCATAAACCAAACTACACACTATTTGTAATGCTAGAGAATCCAAAAATTAATAAAGATTTAATTTATAATTATCGAGGTGTTAAGACCAAAGCTCCTTATAATACATCTGGTTGGAATGCTGTTTATGTAGCAGGCAAAATTATAGAAAAAATCGGGCCAATTTTAGCCATAAATAACAAAGAGTTTACCGACCAGTATGTTGTTGAAAAATTTAATTAAAAATATTTCAAATAATAAGAAAAATATTGTCATTTCTGGACTTTCAACTAATAGCAAAGAGATAAAAAAAAATTACATTTTTTTCGCTATTAAAGGTAATAAATTTAATGGTGAAAATTTTATTCAAGAAGCAATCAACAAAGGTGCATCGGTTATCATTTCCTCTAAAAAATGTAAATTCGTAAATAAAAATATCCCAATTTTGAAGACAAGTAATATAAGAAATCTCTTAAGTGAGTTATCTTCAAAATTTTACAAGTTAAAGCCTAAAAATATTATTGCAGTTACAGGCACAAATGGAAAAACATCAGTAGCTGATATATTTTATCAGATATTGAGCTTTAACAAGATATCCGCTGCATCAATTGGCACTTTGGGCATCAAATGTAATGGAAAGACTATAAAAACCAATCTTACATCTCCCGACACAATCACATTACATAAAAATTTACAAATATTGAAAAAGAAAAAAATTGATAATGTAATAATAGAAGCGTCAAGTCATGGCTTAGATCAAAAAAGACTACATCACATAAAATTTAAAGGAGCAGTATTTACAAACTTTAGTCAGGATCATCTGGATTATCATAAAAATATGAAATCTTATTTAAATGCAAAATTAATTTTATTCAAAGAAATTTTGAAGGGAAAGTCCACTATTATTTCTGACAAGAAAATTGCTCAATTTAATTTATTAAAAAAAATTGCAAATAAAAAGAATTTTAAAATTTTAGATGCAAGTAAAAAAATTAAAAAGATTAAGACCAAAAACTTAGGATTTAAGTTTAATTTTAAAATGAAAAATTTAGCTATGGCAGTAGAAGCAGCAAAATTAACAGGATTGAGTGAGAATTTGATTTATAAAGCTTTAAAAAAAATACGAGACGTTAGTGGTAGACTAGAGTTAGTTAGAAAATATTCTAATGACATAAAAGTCTTTGTTGATTATGCACATACACCAGATGCCTTATTAAAAACATTAGAGTCTTTAAAGTCTTATTATGGAAATAACATTTCTTTAGTTTTTGGATGTGGAGGGGATAGAGATAAAAAAAAAAGAGCCCTTATGGCAAAGATAGCAGATAAAAATTGTAAAAAAATTTATGTAACAGATGATAATCCAAGAAACGAAAATCCAAAAAAAATAAGAAATGAACTTTTAAAAAATATAAAAGACAAAAAAGTGTTCAATATTGGAAATAGAAAAATAGCTATTACAAAAGCCATTCAAAATGCAGAACCTCGGGAGATTATACTTGTTGCCGGCAAAGGTCATGAGGATCAACAAATCTACAAAAATAAAATAATAAAGATTTCTGATAAAAAGATTATAAGTAAGATTAATATAAAAGCTAGAATTTTAAATAATAAAAAACAAAATATTCTACAAAATAAATTAATTTTAAATGATATATTTGGAAAGATTAAAAATGTAAAATTTATCGGTCTATCAATAGACACGAGAACATTAAAAAAAGATAATTTATTTTTAGCTATTAAGGGAAAAAAGAATGATGGTAATGAATTTATTAATGAAGCTTTAAAAAAAAAGGCGGGGTGCATAATATCTTCTTCAAAAATAAAAAAAAGAGGAAGAAAAATTATAAGGGTAAAGAATACAGTTTCTTTTTTAAATCACTTTGCTAAATTAAAAAGAAAAAAAAGTTTCGCTAACATAATAGCTATAACTGGTAGTGCAGGCAAAACATCTTTAAAAAATTTAATTAAAAACTTACTACAAAATTTTGGAAAAACTTACTCTTCACCAAAGTCTTACAATAACCATTTTGGTGTTCCAGTAAGTTTATCTAATTTAAGTTTTGACAATAAATTTGGAGTTTTTGAGGTAGGGATGAGCAAAGGTGGTGAAATTAAAAGATTAACTAACTTAATTAAACCTCATATTGGCATTATTACGAATATTGGAGAGGCTCACATAGAAAATTTTAAAAACATTCATGAAATAGCAGAAGCTAAATCAGAAATTATAGAAAATATAAGAAGTGGAGGTGTTGTAGTATTAAACAGAGATGATAAATTTTTTAATTTTCTTTATAAAAAGGCAAAAAAATATAATTTAAAAATTTCTACTTTTGGTTTTCATAAAAAGTCAGATATTTTTTTAAAAAAAATTATTAAAAAAGGGAATAAATCAAAAATATTTATAAATATGAATAATCAGACTATAGATATCGAAATTAAAAACTTAAATGTTTATAATGTATTATCCTCATTGGCAGTTTTAAAAGAACTTAAAATTGATATATTAAAAATTAAAAATAAATTTAAATATTTTGAGTCAATTGAAGGTAGAGGAAAAAATTACTCCATTTCAAGGTATAAGAAAAAATTTAAATTAATTGATGAAAGTTACAATGCTAACCCACTATCGGTTAAAAATGCAATTAATAAGTTTAGTTTTATTAAAAAAGAAAAATTTAAAAAATACTTGATTCTTGGCGATATGCTTGAATTGGGTTCTAGATCAAGAAAATATCATGAAGAACTATCTAAAGTTATTAACAATTCTGATATTGATAAAGTATTCATCAAAGGAAACAAAACAATTTTCACATATAAACTTCTTAAAAAAGATAAAAGAGGAAATATTTTACAAAATATTGAGGATATAGATTTAAGTTTAAATAAAACGATATCAAACAATGATTATTTAATGATTAAAGGATCTAATGCTACTGGACTTTATAACTTCAGTCAAAAAATGATAAAAGGAATTTAAATGTTATTTAACTTGTTAACTTCTTTAATAGATCAATACACTTTTTTGAATGTTTTTAAGTATTTAACTTTTAGAACTGGCTTAGCTGTTGTAACTTCCCTAGTTATCGTATTTATAATTGGCGGTCCTTTAATTAAAATTTTTTCAGAAAAAATGATTACCGGACCAATAAGACAAGATGGTCCAATTGATCATATTATAAAAAAATCTGGAACTCCCACCATGGGCGGAGTAATTATTATAATTGGAATTTTAACAAGTACTCTTTTATGGGCAGACTTGACCAATGTTTATGTTTGGACTTTAATTTTTGTTTCTTTGTCCTTAGGAACTTTAGGATTGTTAGATGACGTATTAAAAATTAAATTTAAAAATTCTAGAGGTCTTAAATCCAGATATAAATTTTTAGGTCAGATTATAATTGGTATATTAACATTATATATTTTGATTAATTATTCTTCTCATGAATATTTATACAATCTCTATTTTCCCTTCTTTAAAAATTTAATTTGGTATATGGGATTATTTTTTATACCTTTTGGTTTATTTGTAATAATTGGCGCATCAAACGCGGTAAACTTAACAGATGGTTTAGATGGTCTTGCAACTGTACCAGTAATGTTAGTGGCTCTTTCTTTTACTTTAATTTCTTATGTAGTTGGAAACACAATCTTCTCTGAGTATTTACAGATACAATATATTCCTGATGTGGGCGAATTATCAATTTTTTGCGGTTCAGTTGTTGGGGCTTGTTTAGGATTTCTTTGGTATAACGCACCTCCAGCTAAAATTTTTATGGGAGATACAGGTTCACTATCTCTTGGCGGTTCACTAGCAGCAATAGCAATTATAGTTAAACATGAAATTGTATTAGCTATTATAGGGGGGTTATTCGTTTTGGAAACAGTATCGGTAATTATTCAAGTAGCATCATTCAAATTAACAGGCAAAAGATTTTTTAGAATGGCGCCGATACATCATCATTTTGAAAAAAAAGGGTGGGCTGAATCAACTATTGTAATTCGATTTTGGATAATCGCTATAATTTTAGCGCTGATTGGACTTGCAACACTTAAATTAAGGTAAACATGAGTCAAATTAAAGAACTCAAAGAACGATCGTTCCTTGTTTATGGTTTAGGTTTATCTGGTCTTTCAGTAATAAAATTTTTTAAAAAAAATAAAATTGAAAATTATAAAATTTGGGATGATAACAAAAAAAATACTTTAAAAAAAAATAGATCAAAAAATTTAATCCGTACTTTACGTCAAGTTGATTATATAGTTTTGTCTCCTGGTATAAGTCTTATTAATAATAGAAAACTAATTAAATTTAAAAATAAAATAATAACCGACATTGATTTATTTTATTTAACTAATAGGAAATCTAAAACAATTGTAATAACAGGAACAAACGGTAAATCAACCACATGTAAATTGATAGCACATCTTCTTAAAAAAAATAATTTTTCATATTCATTAGGGGGAAATATTGGAAATCCAATATTAGATATAAAAAAACCAAAAAATAAATACATAATTATTGAAGCTTCGTCGTTTCAACTTTCACATTCAAAACACATACGTCCTGATTTTGCTTTTTTATTAAATTTAACAAATGATCATTTAGATTGGCACGGTAATATGAAAAACTATTTAAATTCAAAATTAAGAATTTTTCATCATCAAACCAAAAATAACTTTGCAATAATTAATAAAAAATTTAAAAAAAAATTTGAGAACAAAAAGTTTTTAGGTAAATTAATATTTCCAAAAATAAAAGATTATATGAAAATAAAGCTAAAAATTAATAATAGTTATTTAACTTCTAAAATAAATGATGAGAATGTAAGTTTCGTTTACACTTTTGCAAGATTATTGAAAATTAAAGAAAGTTCTTTTGTAAAATCAATTAACTCATTTAAAGGTTTACCTCATAGATTTGAATTATTTTTGAAAAAAAAAGATGTAATATTTATCAATGACTCAAAAGCCACCTCATTTAAAGCTACGCAATCTGCTTTATCTAGCTGTAAGAACATTTATTGGATATTAGGAGGGCTTCCAAAAAAAAAAGATAAAATAAAATTACTCAAGCTTAAAAAAAATATTATTAAATGTTACCTAATAGGCAATTATACGAGTTTTTTCAAAAATCAAATTAAAAATAAATTAAATTTTTCGATAACTAGAAATTTAAATAAAACCATAATTCAAGTTTTTAAAGATATCAAAATGCAAAAAAAAACTTTAAAAACTGTTTTATTTAGCCCAGCAGCTGCTTCCTTTGATCAATTTAAAAATTTTGAACAAAGAGGCGATGTATTTAAAAAGTTGTGCAGGAAATATGTTAGATAAATCAATTAAATACAAGCTTACTAATTTTTGGAGAGACATGGATAAAAAAATTTTATTGTGTTTTTTTATCTTATTTTTTTTAGGTTTATTTTTTTCATTCTCATCCACCTCTTCTCTAGCTGGAGAGCGACTCAATAAGAATTATTATTTTTTTTTTACTAAACATTTAGTTTTTACTTTTATAGCTGTGTCAACAATGATTATAGTTTCAACAATTAAAACCGATACTTTTATAAGATTAGTTATACCTTTATTCATTATATGTTTTATGCTTTTAGTATTAGTACCAATTATTGGTATTGAAGTAAAAGGGGCAAAACGATGGATAGATTTATATTTTTTTAGGTTACAACCCATTGAAATATTAAAACCATTTTTTATTTTAATGACAGCAAAAATATTAACTTATGAAAAATTTAAAACCTCTCAAATTAGATATTTTTTAAGTTTCATTTTGTTGTGCTCTGTCATAATTTTGTTAATAGATCAGCCAGATTTAGGTCAATCTATGTTATTGACTTTCAGCTGGGTTGCTACTGTTTTTGTCGCAGGAGTAAGCTTAATTTATATTTTAATGATCTTCTCATTTTTTTTTATATTAATTACTTTCTTACTATTTTTTTTACCTGAAAAATTTGGTTATATAACTAACAGATTAATTGCATTTTTTGATCCGAGCCAAGGAGACCAATTCCAATCTTCTTCTGCACTAGAGGCTATAAAACTAGGCGGATTAACCGGTCAAGGTATGGGCGAAGGTATTTTAAAAGAAAGTGTTCCTGAGGCCCACACCGATTATATAATAGCAGTAATCTCTGAGGAATACGGTTCTTTAGTCTCGATATTAATATTAATTATTTTTTTATATATTTCATTTAGAATTATTAAAAATTGTTTTAATCAGGATAATCAATTTATAAAAATTTCTCTGAGCGGGTTAGCTACAATATTGATTTTTCAAACATTTATCCATGCCGGAGTTAATACTAATTTGTTACCTACTACAGGTATGACTTTACCTTTTTTAAGTTATGGAGGATCATCCTTGATTGGTAGCGCAATTTTAGCCGGAATTGTATTAAACTATACAAAAAATAAATCATATTTGTATGACTAAAAAAAAAATTATTATTGCTACTGGAGGGACCGGGGGACATATTTTCCCTGCCCTAAGTCTTGCAAATTTTTTAATTAGTAAAAATTTTGATGTAAAATTAACTTCCGATAAGAGAGGGTTGGAGTATCTAAAAGAAAATAAAAATCTTTATATAACAGAAATACCTTCATCTCCTATAATTAAAAAAAATTTTTTGAAATTATTTATTTCTATTTTAATTATAATTTTTTCTATGATAAAATCATTTATATTTTTATTATCTAATAGACCATCCATTATCTTTGGGATGGGGGGATACTCTTCTTTTCCAGTATGTATGGCTGCTACATTTTTAGGAATTAAATTTGTAATTTATGAAAACAATTTAATTGTTGGAAAAGCTAATAAATATTTATTGCCATTTGCAAAGAAAATTTTTGTTTCCTTTAAGGAAGTTGAAGGAGTAAACGATAAATACTCTGGCAAAATTGTTAGAATAGGGAATATTGTAAGAGAGGAATTAATCAACAAAGATTTTTCTCTTGAGGATAAAATCTTTGATAAAATGAAAATTTTAATCTTAGGGGGAAGTCAAGCCGCTAAAATATTTGCTGAAGAACTTCCTCAAATATTTTTAAAATTAAAAAATAATAAAATTTCAATTAAAGTCTATCAGCAATGTCAAAAAAAACAGAATGAACAATTAACTCAATTTTATGAAAAAGCTAAATTAGATCATGAAATATTTAATTTTAGCAATAGGATTTTTGATTACTATTCTAAAGCAAATTTAGTTATTACACGCTCAGGAGCGTCTGTTCTGGGTGAAATAATAAATTTTAAGATTCCTTTTATTTCAATCCCTCTACCAACCGCGGCTGACAATCATCAATATAAAAACGCTGAGTTTTATTCAAAAAAAGGCTATGGATATTTATTGGAAGAAAAAGATATAAAAAATAAATTGTATGGT
>MDTG01371107.1_pt1 | contig 12551 bp, 11 predicted proteins | sample 811421 | NCBI WGS metagenome assembly MDTG01 (sample SAMN05326645, study PRJNA326480) | marine metagenome | isolation source: seawater | place: Pacific Ocean: South East | collected 2011 | reverse complement strand
GCTTATTTAAAAAAGCACCTGCATTATTAATTAAAGCATCTACAACAATCTCCTCCCTCTCAAGAAAAGTTGCAAAATCAGTTAGTGATTTGTCATTCGAAAGATCAATACTTATTGGATTAATCAACTTAGTAGCAGCAATTGTTTTTATTTTACGTGAAAGAGCATAAACATTATGTCCAGCCTGCGCTGCAAGTTGCACTAAAGCGTAACCAATCCCACGGCTTGCACCAGTGACTACAATTGTTTTTGACATTTATTAAAGGTAATGAAAATCTCCTTGTAATTCCTTACAATATCATCTTCAAAGGATTTTCTACAAACTCTCGTAGAGTTTGTAAAAAATGTGCCCCGGTTGCACCATCAACAACACGATGGTCACAAGCTAAAGTAAGCTTCATTGTATTCCCCACTGAAATAGCACCTTCCTTTACAATTGGTTTTTGGACAATGGCTCCTACTGATAAAATAGCTCCATTTGGTTGATTTATTATAGATGTAAATTCTTGGACACCAAACATTCCAAGATTAGAAATAGTGAATGTACTACTATCCATTTCATTAGGGTTCAATTTTTTATCTCTAGCACGTAATGCAAAATCTTTTACTACGACACCAATTTGGGGAAGAGTCAATTCGTCAGTAAATTTAATAACCGGAACAACCAAGCCGTCTTCTACAGCTACTGCAACACCAATATGAACGTGGTGATGAAGTGTAATTTGATCATCTTCCCATTTTGCATTAACTTTAGGATGCTCTTTTAATGCCAATGCAACTGCTTTAACAACTATATCATTGAAGGATATTTTTGTGTCAGGAATAGAATTATATTGATTTCTGAAGGCAATTGCATTTTCCATATTAAATTCGACTCCAAGATAATAATGGGGTGCGGAAAATTTAGAAGCTGACAACCGCTTTGCAATGGTCTTACGCATTTGTGAATTTGCAATCTGGGTTATAGATTCTGTTCCTTTTTGGGCAAAAGTTTGATTAGTTCTATCTGATTGAGATTGGTAATTGTCAATATCCCTTTTGATAATTCTTCCAGCATCTCCTGTCCCTTTTATACGACTTAAATTAATTCCTTTTTCAGCAGCTAATTTCTTAGCTAACGGAGAGGCAATAATACGTCCACTTGGGCTGGAAAGAGACACAGCTTTAGATGACTCAGTATTAACTTCAAATACTTCATTTTTTTCTGAAGGGACTGTTTCCTCCGGAACAACTATCCCTTTGGGAGTGTTCGTTGAAGATGTATTTCTCTCCAATGTAGAAAGTACTGATTTAACATCGGTTCCAGGTTTTCCTATAAGGGCAAGTAAACTATCTACAGCAGCAGATTCTCCTTCATTTAAGCCTATATGTAACAACTCACCTTCATAAAAAGATTCAAATTCCATTGTGGCTTTATCTGTTTCGATTTCAGCTAAAATATCTCCCTCACTTACTTTATCTCCAACTTTTTTAAACCATTTTGCCACAGTACCTTCCTCCATAGTATCACTTAACCTAGGCATACTAATAATTTCTACTCCATCAGCTTTTTCAAGAGATTCTTTCTCTTCAGAATTTACTTTATTGTTTTTTGAATTAGGAACTTCATCAGGAGTCTTAGAAGGGCCATCTTCCAATAAACTTGAAATATCCTCTCCTTTTTCACCAATGATTGCAAGTAAGGTATCTACAGGAGCAGTACCTCCTTCTTTGATACCAATATACAATAACTCCCCTTCATTAAAGGATTCAAATTCCATTGTGGCCTTATCTGTCTCAATCTCAGCTAAAATGTCTCCTTCACCAACTTGATCTCCAACTTTTTTAAACCATTTTGCCACGGTACCTTCCTCCATAGTATCACTTAATCTAGGCATGTTTATTATTTCAGCCATCTGCTATAATTTATGTTTTATGAATGGATAATCGTTTTGTTCGTAAACAGCTTCATATAACAAACTCTTATCTGGATAAGGAGAAGATTCTGCAAATTTTTCACATTCGCTCACACGTTCTTTTACAGAAGAATCGATTAAATCTAGTTGTTTTTGTGTTGCATATTTTTTGGTTAAAATAATATCTTTTACTTGAGTAATCGGATCAATTTTTTTGTATTCTTCAACCTCCTCTTTGGTTCTGTAATGTTGTGCGTCAGACATTGAATGCCCACGGTATCTATAAGTTTTCATTTCAATAAAGGAAGGTCCCCCTTTTTTTCTTGCAAGGCTGATTGCCTTATCTATTGTCTTTGCGACAGCTACAGGATCCATTCCATCACAAGGCTCACATGGCATATCATAACCTAAGCCTAGCTTCCAAATCTCATCATGTGAAGCTGTTCTGGCAACTGAAGTCCCCATTGCATAACCATTGTTTTCTACCACAAAAACAACTGGAAGTTGCCAAAGTGTGGATAAGTTTAGTGTTTCATGAAGACATCCCTGTCGAACCGCTCCATCTCCCATAAAACATAAAGTTACGTTATCACGCTCAAAATATTTATCTCCAAAAGCCATTCCAGCTCCTAATGGGATTTGACCTCCAACAATGCCATGACCTCCATGGAATTTATGTTCCTTTGAAAAAATATGCATTGATCCCCCTAAACCTTGAGAAGTTCCAGTTGCTTTTCCATATAATTCTGCCATAACTCGCCTAGGGTCAACTCCCATTCCAATAGGTTGAACATGATTCCTGTAAGCTGTAATCATCCTATCCTTGCCAATCTCCATTGCATGTAGTGATCCTGCCAATACTGCTTCTTGTCCGTTGTATAAATGAAGAAAACCGCGTACTTTTTGTTGAATATATACTGCTGCAAGTTTGTCTTCAAACTTTCTCCAGAAAAGCATATTTTGATACCAATCTAAATAAGTTTGTTTTGTAATTTTCTTCATAAAATCCTAATAATCAAATCCAATAATTATATGTAAAATTACTTAATTCTGTCTTAAATTTAGAATCTATTAAACTAATTCTTAACCTTATTATAAAGTATTAATGTTTTTATCATCACTTTGTAGTTGTGATGGAGATTGATCTAAATTAATTGACAAAGAAAAGCGAATTGTATTTTCTAAGGGATTCCTTACACGAGAGGTTGAAAACAGATATGAGAGGTCAATATCAATAAAGTTTAAATTAAAGCCAGCACCCATAGTTAAATATTGTCTTGAACCTTTGACCTGGCTCTCATTAAAAAAGCCCGTTCTGATTGAAAAAGAGTCCTGAAAGCTATATTCTATACCCATTGCTGCTGTTATTTCACTTAGTTCCTCCGATAACCCATCTGGAGCATCAGTAAATGAAGTGAATATTCCATTGATAAAATCAATATCTGGTTGTCTGTAGCCTAGAAAGTTTTGACTTGAATCATATATAGCGACTGGAGTTGGAACAAGAAGCTTACTAAATTCTGTATAAAAACCTACAGTATTATTATCGTCAAAAATTAAGTCTAGCCCTGCGCCCAATCTCAAGTTTGTTGGAATAAAGCTTTTTTGAGAGCCAGAATCATAGTTCAACCTTGGACCAATATTAGAAATATTGATTCCTGAACGAACTACTGCTGAGTTTGATTTAATTTTAAAAAGTTCACTCTCATAAAAAGCAGCTATATCAACTCCAAGTGAACTTGCTGATGAAGTATCAGCATCCATTGCAATTTTTAAATCTGAATAGATAAAACGTCCGGCAACAGCCATTGAAAAGACTGAACTCAATTTTAGTGCGTAAGATAAGTCTAGAGTTAGCTCTGTAGGTCTTTGAATACCTTGATCTACAATAGATCCAGCAATTAATTCATTAAATTGGATTTCACCAAGACTGAAATACCTTAAACTAGTTGCCCAAGAACTTCGATCATCAATCTTTTTAAAATAAATTATATTCCCCAAAAATATGTCATCAACTAACTTACTTAAATATGGAGTGTAACTTAATCCAACACCCTTTTCATTTGATGCAAAAGCATATTTAGCAGGATTCCATTGCTGTGAGTAATTATCAGCTGATGTTGCAACGCCCAATTCACCCATACCAGCAGCACGTGCATCAGAGGTAATCATCAAAAAAGGAACACCAGTTGTGATGACTCGATTAGAATTTTGAGAAAAACTTAAAAATGTTCCAAGTAAATGGGCAAACACTAATAAAGTAAGGGTCTTCATGAACTATTATTTCATGACTTTAAACGTTTCTTTTTAAGAATTCTTGTGCAATGAGGTAAAATTAGTTTCTTTTAAATTTTTCGAGCAATATTTACATAATACACACGTTATTGTATATAATTAATGAATTTAAGTCATTTATGCAATTACAGCTAAATTTTATTAATTTGTATATTGCAAGATGTTTTAAAACTAATTTTGAAATATATGAAAGTGAGTAATTTAAAACAATTCTCAATCGCATGTCTAGGAATGCTAGTTCTAATATCCTGTGGAGGCGGAAATACTTCACGTGGGACTGGATGGGATATTAATTCCAAGAAAGGTGGATTTCAATATAACATAGAATTTGATGATCAAGAAACTGGACCTGGGTTAGTATTTATTGAGGGAGGCACTTTCACTAAAGGACAGGTTCAAGATGATGTTATGCACGACTGGAACAATACTCCAAATAAACAGCACGTAATGTCATTTTACATTGATGAGACTGAGGTCACTAATTTAATGTATATGGAGTACCTCGATTGGCTTGAATTCGTTTTCCCAACTAACGAACAAAGATATAGACAAATATATGAAGGTGCACTTCCCGACACTCTAGTATGGAGAAACCAATTAGGATATGTTGAAGAACTTACTACAAACTACCTTCGGCATCCGGCTTATGCTGAATATCCGGTAGTAGGTGTTAACTGGCTTCAAGCAGTTCAGTATGCAGAATGGAGAACTGATCGAGTCAACGAATTCATTTTGGAAAGGGAAGCCTATGTTCAAAAAGATGTGAGATATAATGAGGTTGGAACAAATAGTACTTTCAACACAAAAGCATATCTTAAAAGACCTGAAACCGCATATAATGGTAAAATGGATAGCATAGCTGGAAAGAAAGCAGAACAGAAAAAAGGTGATTCCATTGTAAAAGTTTATGCAGGAGTTGAAAAAGGCATACTGCTACCTTCTTATCGACTTCCTACAGAAACAGAATGGGAATATGCTGCACTTGCTCTTGTTGGTGACCGGGAATACAATAATTATAGAGGAAAGAAAAAATATCCTTGGTCAGGAGAGTACACACGTTCAGAAGATCGAAGAACTGAAGGAGATCAATTAGCTAACTTCAAACTTGGAAAAGGAGATTATGGTGGAATAGCAGGCTGGTCAGATGACGGTGCAGACATTACAATACAAGTAAAACAATATCCTCCTAATGACTTTGGTGTTTATGATATGGCAGGAAATGTTGCTGAGTGGGTTTCTGATGTATACCGTCCAATTGTTGACGATGAAGCAAATGACTTTAATTATTACCGAGGAAATGTATATACCAAGTCTGTAATCGGAGAAGACGGAAAAGCAGAAATTATTGCTGCTGATCAATTAGTTTTTGACACCTTGCCTAACGGCAAAGTACTACTCAAAAGACTACCTGGAGAACTCGACAATGTGGCAATTGACGAAAATGAAACTTTCTTACGTCAAAACTTTTCAGAAAGTGATAATAGAAATTTCAGAGATGGAGACACAGAATCCTCTAGAAATTTTGCTGCTGGTAAATCTGAACCGGGAGAGAATCTACGTCCTGAAACTACTCAAATGTATGATGCTCCCACCCAACCTAAATTACAGAAAGGAGAAGATGGAGAATTAATTCGTGAATATGATAAAAATCCAAATAGAACAACTCTAATTACTGATGAAGTTCGTGTATATAAGGGAGGATCTTGGAAAGATCGTGCATACTGGTTAGATCCTGCACAAAGACGTTATTTGCCTCAATACATAGCTACAGATTATATCGGGTTTAGATGTGCTATGTCTAGACTTGGATCTAAAAGCCAAGCAAAGAAAAGAGCTCGACACAAAAGAAAAGGATAACTAATAAAAAAAAGCATCTTCTTTTAAGATGCTTTTTTTTTACCATGAAAGATATTGATCAACTTTATAATGCATTCCTAAAGGCTTCAGAGGTAAGTACGGATACTCGCACCATGAAGAATGGGGCTATTTTTTTTGCGCTTAAAGGACCTAATTTTGATGGTAATCAATTTGTCAATGTTGCTCTAGATAACGGAGCAAATTTTGTTGTTATAGATGATGCTTATAATTTTCAAGCCAATGAAAGGATTATTTTGGTAAAAAACACCCTAGTTACTCTTCAAGAATTGGCTACTCATCATAGGAAAAAACTTAACCTGCCGATTATTGCAATAACGGGAAGCAATGGAAAGACTACAACTAAAGAAATCATTAAGAGTATACTTTCAAAAAAATATAATGTCCATGCTACTGAAGGAAATCTGAATAACCAAATAGGAGTCCCTTTAACTCTTCTACAGTTATCAAAAAATCACGATATAGGAATTATTGAGATGGGGGCAAATCACTTAAAAGAAATTTCGAAATTATGCTTTATTGCTTTACCCGAATGGGGGTACATTACTAATTTTGGAAAAGCCCATCTAGAAGGATTTGGAAGTGAAGAGGCGGTAATCGAAGGTAAATCAGAATTATATCAACATTTAATTCAAAATAAAGGTAAAATTCTAGTTAATGGAGACGACAACAATCAGCTGTCATTAACTAAAAATAATAATAGAATTCTGTTTGGTCAGAATGATTCTGTTGACTTAAAAATCGAATCCATAGATTCAAATTCAGATGAGATAGTACTGCGCTATGAAGACGAAGAATTTAAAAGCACTTTACATGGGAAATACAATTATACTAATTTCGCAGCTGGTATAGCATTTGGTTTATTATTTAAAGTGCCCTTAAACGAAATTCAAAAGGCTGTTTCCTCTTATCAATCCAAAAATAATCGTTCTCAGGAATTAAGTATCCAAAATATACCCTTTATTTTAGACGCATATAATGCTAATCCAAGTAGTATGGAAGTTGCTATAAAAGCATTTAGCGAAAAAAAAATCCAAAACAAATTAGTTGTTTTAGGTGATATGTTAGAATTAGGATCACAAACTCAGAAAGAACACGAAAACATACTCAAATTATCTCTTGAACTTGAAATTGATAGAATTTATACCATTGGAATTAGATTTGCTCAGACTTGTATTGAAGATGATACTATTCAAAAATTTGAGTCCTTAGAAGAATTTACTAAAGCTTTTAAAAAAAATAAAATCTCTTTTAATGGAGTTTTGATTAAGGGATCCCGTTCAATGCAATTAGAAAATTTAATCCCCTTTTTTGAATCCCTATGAAGCTTATCAAAAGATTTTTAATAGTATTAGTAATAATTTTTTTTTCTAAATGTCAATTACCAGATGAGCGCTGCGGAACTATTATTCAAAAGTCAATTATTGACAGCAATTACTACTTTGTTTTACAAACAGATGAATATATCAACTATTTAAATAACCCAAACCAACCAAATCTTCCTGATGATGGTGTTCGTCAAGGAAAAGTTTCAAAAGAAATTTATGAAAACTTTAATGTAGGTGAAGAGTACTGTTCGGAAATTTAAATTTTTATGCTTTTGTGCCTTTTATAATTTCTTCTACAACTTCAGGATTTAAAAGTGTTGAGGTGTCGCCTAAATTTGAAACATCTTTACTGGCTGCTTTTCTTAAAATTCGGCGCATTATTTTTCCTGATCTTGTTTTTGGTAGTCCTGATACAATTTGAACTTGATCTGGTTTAGCTATAGGGCCTATTATTTTTCTTACCGTCTCTTTGATTTCATCAATTAAATTTGCTTCACTAGTATTTCCTGTTTCACAAATTACGTAAGCATAAATTCCCTGTCCTTTTATTTCGTGAGGAAATCCTACAACAGCTGATTCAATTACCTTTGGATGTTCATTAATTGCATTTTCAACCTCAGCTGTTCCCATTCTGTGACCTGATACATTCATCACGTCATCTACACGTCCAAGTATTCTCAAATAACCATCATGATCTCGCTTGACCCCATCTCCAGTAAAATACATTCCTGGATAAGTTGAAAAATAGGTGTCTTTACAACGCTTGTGATCACCATATGTGGTTCTAATCATCGATGGCCAAGGAAATTTAATACATAGGTTTCCTTCAACATTATTCCCTTTGAGTTCATTTCCCTCAGAATCAACTATTATAGGTTGAATTCCAGGTAGTGGTAATGATGCATGTGCAGGTTTATTAGGTGTAATTCCAGCTAAGGGAGAGATCATAATGCCACCTGTTTCGGTTTGCCACCAAGTATCAACTAAAGGACAGTTTCCTTTACCGATATTATCGTGATACCAATGCCATGCTTCTTCATTAATTGGTTCTCCAACAGATCCAATAACCTTTAAAGAATCCAATTTATAAGGTTCAATAGGCTCAAGTCCATGAGCTTGCAAGGCCCTTATAGCTGTAGGAGCAGTATAAAATTGATTGACTTGGTATTTATCTATAATTTCCCAAAAACGTCCAGGATGCGGATAAGTAGGAACCCCTTCAAACATAAGAGTTGTTGCTCCACTTAATAAAGGGCCGTAGATGATATAAGAGTGTCCAGTAATCCAGCCTATATCTGCCGTACACCAATAGGTGTCATTTTGTTCATATTGAAAAACATTTAAAAAAGAATATTGTGCATAAACCATGTATCCACCAGTAGTGTGAACAACTCCTTTTGGTTTTCCAGTAGATCCAGATGTATAAAGGATAAAAAGTAAATCTTCAGAATCCAATATAGCAGCTTTATGTTTTTTACTTTGGTTTTTCAAAACATCTTGCCACCAAAAATCTCTACCAGGTTTCATTTCGACTTCTGTTTTTGTTCTCTCACAAACAATGACTTTTTTAACTGTTTTTGTTTTTTCTAGAGCTTCATCTACAACAGCTTTCACTTTAATGTTTTTAGCTCCCCTAAAATTACCATCAGAAGTGAGTACCATTTTAGCCTCACAATCATTAATTCTGTCAGCTAGTGCAGAAGAAGAAAACCCTGCAAAAACTACAGAGTGCACAGCTCCAATTCTAGCACAAGCAAGGATAGCTATAGCTGCCTCAGGTATCATAGGCATATATATGATAACTCTATCTCCCTTCTTTATCCCTTCAGATTCAAGAGCATTAGAAAATTGGCAAGTTTTGTCAAACAATTCTCGATAGGTGATATTTATTGCTTTTTCTTTTGGATCGTTGGGCTCCCATATAATAGCTGTTTTTTCACTGTGGGTATCAATGAGACGTTCAAAAATGTTTTCAGTAATATTCAGTTTTGCGTTTTCAAACCACTTAACATTGGGCCTGTCAAAATCCCATGAAAATAAATTGTCCCAGGGCTTTTGCCATTTAAAAGTTTCTGCAACTTTACTCCAAAACTTTTCAGGATTTTCTATACTGTTCTCATATTCTTTGAAATAGCTTGAAAGAGAATTTATTTTTTCCATGATTTTAGGATCTGCTTAAAAATATATTAATGTAATGAATTTTTTGGGGTAGTTGATCCCCTAGGTGTTCTAATACTTTCTGTTAATTGCCGAACTTCTTGAGGTGGTTGAGAGGTAAATCGGGATACTGAAAGTGCTACTGCGAAATTAATAAACATACCTAGAGTTCCTATTCCTTCGGGGGATATTCCCCACAAAAAGTCTTCTGGAATACCAGAACCGCCAAGCTGAGGCTTGAAATGAACAATGTATGAGGCTGTAAATACGATTCCAACAATCATTCCTGAAATAGCTCCTTCCCTATTCATACGCTTGTCAAAGATTCCGAGAATAATAGCTGGAAAAAAAGATGAAGCAGCCAATCCAAAAGCTAAGGCAACAACCTGAGCAACAAATCCTGGTGGATTCATTCCTGCCAATCCTGCTGCTAAAACTGCCACTGCAATTGCAATTCGAGCGGCATAAAGTTCACCTTTTTCGCTAATATCAGGTCTTAAATAGTTTTTTAGTAGATCATGTGAGATGGAGGTCGAAATTACAAGTAATAATCCAGCGGCAGTTGATAGTGCAGCTGCTAAACCTCCTGCTACAACAAGACCGATTACCCAAGGTGGGAGATTGGCTATCTCAGGATTGGCAAGTACAATTATATCTTGATCAATATTTAATTCATTAATATTCTTATCGGCAACATATTGAATTTTACCATCGTTATTTTTATCATTGAAAGTTAAGAGACCTGTTTTTTCCCAGTTTGTGAACCAGCTTGGTGCTTCTTCATAATATGTATTTGACAAGGTATTGATTAGGTTTGTTCTAGCAAATACTGCAACTGCAGGGGCGGTAGTATAAAGAATTGCTATAAATAATAAAGCCCAGCCAGCAGAAATACGTGCATCTTTGACTCTAGGTACAGTAAAAAAACGTACTATTACGTGAGGTAAGCCAGCTGTTCCAAACATTAGTGCACCAGTTATAAAAAACATGTTAATTAAGTTTTCTTCACGTATAGATGTGTAAGAGTCAAATCCTAAATCTACCGAAAGTTGATTGAGTTTTTCCAAGAGGTATATACCATCAGTTCCTCTAGATCCAAATCCAATTTGAGGGATAGGATTTCCCGTCATTTGTAAAGAAATAAATATTGCAGGAACTGTAAAGGCAAAAATCAAAACACAAAATTGTGCTACCTGAGTGTAGGTTATACCTTTCATACCACCTAAAACTGCATAAAAAAAGACTATTCCAATTCCAATTAAAACACCTGTATCAAATGGTACATTCAAGAAACGAGCAAAAGCAACTCCAACTCCTTTCATTTGACCTACTACATAAGTGAAGGAGACAAATAAGGCGCAGATTAAAGCCACTAGACGAGCATTTTTAGAATAATAGCGTTCACCTATAAAATCAGGAACAGTAAATTTTCCGAACTTTCTTAGATATGGTGCAAGTAAAAGCGCTAGCAATACATAACCTCCTGTCCAACCCATCAAATACTGTCCACCAGAAAAACCCATAAACGCAATTAGACCAGCCATGGATAAAAAAGAAGCTGCTGACATCCAATCTGCTGCTGTCGCCATACCATTTGCAATTGGATTTACACCTCCTCCAGCAACATAGAATTCTTTTGTTGAACCTGCTCTTGAAATTATTGCAATTACTATATATATAAAAAAAGTCAAGCCTACCAGAAGATAGGTCCAAATTTGTCCACTCATAAATTTATTGAAGTCTTAAATTTCATCGACATCGAATCTTTTGTCGAGTTTGTTCATCAAATAAACGTATACAAAAATTAGTACTACAAAAATATAAATAGATCCCTGCTGTGCAAACCAAAAGCCTAATGGGAAGCCCCCTAAATGAAATTGATTTAACGTTTCTGCTAAGATTATTCCAAAAAGAAAAGAGACTGAAAACCAAATTGTAAGTAAAATTGCTAAATATTTGAGATTAACCTTCCAATAGGATTTAGACTTTTTTCGCATAAATTAAATATAGCTAATATTTATTTAGCAATGCAAAAAATATTAAATCTTGAATTGTATTTTTAATCACTATAGGGAATGTTAGACCTAAAAGATCTATTAAACCAATCATATGTCCGTTCCATAAAAATTTGCTTTGTTTGTTCTGAGGAATATGGAGTGGAATTAACAAGATAGTTAATTGGAAAAACAGCACCACTTTCATTTTTAATTATCACGGTAAACTCAAAGTCTCTCGTATCATTTTCGTTTTTTTCAAGAACTTTAACTACATCTGTAATAATTTCTCTAATCATAAGTGTAGCCTCTAAATGATAATATTCCGATTCATTAGAAGTTTGAAAAGGAATATCAGAAGTATAACTTAAAAAAACCGTTTCTTTTTGAGAATAGATATTAATTGAAAAAATCAATCCGAGCAGAATGAATAATATTTTTTGATTCATGGTTATAAAATTTTTCTTCAATAACTGTTTATTTCTTAAAATGTTGACATTTTAAATAAATAAATTGCTATGTAAAGGTTTAAATATTTATTTGATTATCAAATAGTTTTATAAATAAAAATTCGAAATTTATCATTTGTAAAATTAATAATCCAATTTGAAGTTATTCCAGTTTTTCTTGCTATTTCCCATCTTACTATTAGGACAAAAAAACTATTTAGTTAAATCTGTTAATAGCGTTGACTTCTCCATCGATAATGCTAGAGATGCATTTATTTTTGATATTGATGGAGATGGTAATAAAGATATTGCTGTATCTGCAAAAGATGGCAATTATATAAAGCGGTTTGAGATGGAGGATTATGACCCTGAAATTTCAAGAGTCCAAATATCACCTAACAACAGAACGGTTTCAGTTACGTTCACAGAATTAGTTTATGGTGGAACTGCACAATCAAGTTCAACTCTCAATGTAAATGACTTTTCACTTAGCATTTCTGGTGGTCAAGCTACCTTAAATTCATCCACACCTACAAGCATTACTATTAGCGGAACTAT